>Ga0209541_10000606_pt1 | contig 70890 bp, 89 predicted proteins | sample RifCSPlowO2_01_FD_184027 | JGI IMG/M metagenome (GOLD analysis project Ga0209541, IMG submission 184027) | Groundwater microbial communities from Rifle, Colorado - Rifle CSP2_plank lowO2_0.1 (SPAdes) (version 2) | ecosystem: Environmental > Aquatic > Deep subsurface > Groundwater | place...
GCAAGGATTACGAAGGCATGAAAAGCTGCATTTCCCCTTGACAATCCTATCTTCTCCTGGAAAAGCTGCGCTCCTGAATTTGCGGAAAACGGAGTAAACCCATAAATCTTCACCAAACTACTCTAACATATAAAGATTTATACTTGAGAGTATTAATCATTTGTGATAATATGTACATTGTGAATAAGAAAGAACAAGGAATCTCTACTAGAAAAATAATTAAACCAATGAAGGAGTGGTTAAAGAATAAATTTGTTATAAAAGAAAGTTATGCTCTCAACCAATTAAAAAAGGAAGGAAGAATGATTGTTGAGGAAAGGACAGGAAGATTTTTTCCATGATTATCCCATCAAGACAAGGAATATAAAAGTTAGGGTTTAATGTAATTTCTTCTCATTAATACACAAGTGATTCTATGTTCAAATAGTGGCTTACTTCTATTAAGTTCATTCGTCCACTCTTTTAGATTTATTGTTTTACCATTTAAATTATCAATCATTTTTTTAAAATTGACGATGTAATTAAAATTATTAGCATAATTACTAAATAAACAAGAAAACTAAGGTCTGTATAATCTAAAATATATATTTTTCCATAACGTATTATAGAAAACCCCGTCCTTTAAAGACTGGGAGGAATGTAATATGAATATTTCCTGCTAACCCCCTACTCACATTTTACAAAAATGTGAATAGGGGGTTTATGCCTTACCTCAGTAACCTTAAATATTTAAGCTAATGTTTTGGACCCTCATGAGGCCTTGACGGTTCCGGATGTTCACCATGAACCGGTGGCCTTGGATGCTCAAATCCAGGTTCATGTGGGTGATGTCCCAATTCATGAGGCAAAGGATGACCTGGCTTTGGACCATGAGGTTTTGGATGAAAAGGCTTCGGATGAGGTTTTGGCTCAAAATGATGCTGTTTCTTGAGTTCAAACCTGCTTAATACATTAACTACTCCTTCTATTTTTAATTCATAATCTTCATTTTCTAAAGAAGTAATTAATTCTTCTGCTACGCCTCTTAATTCATCCATTTCCTCATGCTCTTCTGGCGGTCTTGGATGTCCGCTCCAAATATGATTCTCTGCTTTTTCTACCATTTTTTTCACCTCCTTTCAAAAATTTATAGTTAAAATGAATCCCTATATTTATCTACTTAGACTTTAAGCTCATTAAAACTTCAATTTTGCCTTCCAACCTTCCCACTTTTTCCTTCAAATCAAATATCTCTTTTAAGATATGAGGCGGTATATCATGTGGTTTTGGAGGAGGTGGAGGCGGCAACTTAAGTTTTTTCTCTGGCTTATTAGATATTTCCTTAGCCATTATAAATCACCTCCTTTGCAATAAAATTTAGCATATTAAAATAGCTTCATGTACAATGGCAGGATTATAGCATAAACTAACAACATAAACAAGCTAAAAGGAATGCCAAATCTAATATATGTGGTAAAATCAACCCGTGAGTCTTTTTCAAAAGTTGAAGTTTGGTGGGCAAGAATAACCCCGGCTGATGCAGCAGTTATAAGACTGGAGGAACCGGCGGCTATTCCGGAACCTAAAGCCCATGCACCTAAATGAGAGGGGAAGAGTTGGAATATAGATGGAGATACCGCTGCTGCCCATGACGCTGCCCCAGTAGTCAGAGTGCCAAGATAGGAAACGATTAGTACAGGATAAATACTGTTAGTATTTGTCTGCAGGAAACCTTCAATGTATTTAAAGATTCCGATGTTGGAATGTCCAAATACTTGAGCCAGAACAAAAAGAGAAATTAAAGTAAAATACGTTTCAATTCCCAATGCATAAAGACTTTGCGTCCGATGATTATTAGGGGTTCCGACTAGAGCAACTATAATTGCAAAAGCAGAAAGTGGAATTTCGTATGATTGAAAAAAGAGTGGTCCCGTAATAGCTATTACCAATGAAAGAATTCCGTAAAAAACTAGCCTGCTATCTACCGACATAAATCTGCCTTCAGTTTTAAATTTAATCATCGAATGAGCTAATTTAATTCTAGATACGTCGTTGTTATTGCCAACCATTCTTTTTGTTAGGAAATAAGCTACAAACGCGAGTATAAAAACGAGAACTATATTTACTGGAAGTATTTCTCTAAAAAAATCAACATGTTTCAAGCCCCACACCTGCGCTTCTACTATATTGGGCGTATCTCCCCATTTAGTACTAAATCCTCCTAAGTTAGATGCTATCAAAGCGGCGGAAAGTATAAAAACAGCGGGTAGTTTATATGCTTTTGCTAAAACGTAAATTACATAGGAGTTTACCAATATGCTTGTTACATTGTGGAATAAAGCGGCCATAATATAAGTTGCAAAAACAGAGATAAATGATACCAAAAGAACGATATCCGTCTTAAATCTTAAATTTAAGGAGCCAATCATCGCTCCTATCCTAGTTCCTAAAAGATTAAATAAATTACTTTCTTGCAACATATGAGCAGGAATTGCAACTGCTGTAAATAAAAGACCTACTCTAGCAAATTCCTTAACGCCCCCTTCCAAACTGCGTAAACCTTCATCTGGACCTGCTAATATAATCGCAATAAACGCGACAAGAGGGACAGCTATTTCCTGCGAGAGTTTTCTGGCCGTCATCAAAGCAAAGCCAGACAAAATTACTACAATTAGAAGTATTGTCTCTATACTCATTTATAAATCTACTATCTTGGCCAGAAAATTTTTACTGTTAATTAGGGCAAAGTTTTGGTCCTTAGGCAGGTGCGGTATGTTATGAAAGTAGATTTTTTTGATAGTATTTGTATACTGACCGATTAAATATGCCACATTTCTGCGGATCATCACACCTCCCTTAGTTTTCATTCCGTCTATAATAATTATTTCAGCCTTTTGAAATTTTTCGTGCAATTCTATGGGGTCTATGACATCAATATCAATGATCAATTCCTTAAACTCTTCTAGATGGGCCGGTATAATATGGTCCGTATTAATAATTTGACCTTCACGAATAAATTCTAAGAAATTAAAAAATAGGTGGGGAGGGAGCGGTAATAAAACCAATGCATTGTCGTTATGGATTAATTCCAGCAATAATTGTTTTTTTGTCTGTAAATTATGTATTCCTTCTTCCACAAACAAAAGAATCAAACTTTGTTTGATAGATAGGTTATTTTCTTTAACAATTTTACTAAGCATTCTATGGAGCTTTTCATAATCCTCTTCCTTTAAAAATGAGAATATTTCTTCAGTTTCAATTGTATCTCCCATAAGAGCTTCCAACGTTTCTGCTTCAATTGAGCTCACGCCCGGTATTACATATTTAACATGCTTTGATCCAGGAATCTTTAGGCTTTTAGATTCTTTTATTAGAGGCTTAATTGGAGTTGTTTTTTTAGGAATTTTGACAGTATTATCACCACCGCCAGGTATTTTTAAATACTTATCAACTTCCTCTTCAGATATTCTGATGCTATTACCAACTCTTACTGATTTCAATAGTCCTTTCTTGATCTGTCGTCTTACTGTAGACGTAGAAACATTTAATTTTTTTGAAACTTGCTTGATACTATATAAGTTATCCTGCATATATTTGACCATGTTTGACACACATATTGTCAGGGTTAATCAAGTTTAATCAAATGTTGTATAAAAAGTCAAGCACCAATATGAAGCTAAAAAGTCTTTATATAGACAATTCTATCGCTCATTTTTGTCGAGAATTGTTATATATGGCTTATTATTTCACTGTCAAACTTCGCAAGGAAATAGGTAAATGTTTGAAAAGAGTCCGGAAGAAAAGAGGTTTAAAACAGGTCGAGGTGGCAGTAGATGCAGGAGTTAACCCAAGCTATTATAGTAAAATTGAGAGAGGGGAAGTAAATCCATCCTTGGAAAAAGTCTATCGGATTATAAAAGCGCTCAAAGTTCACTCTTCTGATTTGCTTCCTTTCTAGTAATAGCCAAAATGGTAAAAATGGCCGATTGGATCCTAGAATCTTGGTGGAAGCGGCGTCCGCCACCCCGTTTCCCTCGGGATTGTGCGCCCATAAAAGGAGGAAAGTCCTTGATTTCTACGAGCTATATTGCTACAATGACAATTCTTTGCGATAGTACTTTAGTATGAAAACAAAAATGACAGTCATTCCATAAGACCTATTGACCTGACAGAAAAGCTAAAGCCCTACAATAATAAATGGGTGGTTCTCTCTTTTGACCACAAAAGGGTCTTTGCTGCGGCTGATACTTTACAAGAGACAAAAAGAAAGGCGGAAAAACAAAACAAACAATATCTGCTCCTTAAACTTCCGCCTTTTAATGTAAAATACGCACCTTCGTTTTAGATATGAGGTTTTCTTACATTAAAACTCCAACACTTGATCCTAAGAAGAAATGGTTAAGCCGTCCGTTAATTCCCGTTATTCTTTTTGGACCAAAGGGAAGTATATATAATGGTTTTTCGACAACTTCCAGATAAAATTTCAAAGAAATATCCACAGTATTGAGATAAACCCCACAAGGAAGAAGTAGAACAAATTACCCTAAGCTATTGACAAAAAGGTGAATCTTCTTAAGGTCTGAAATTTTCTAATAAAAATGTTCTTCTTGACAGTTGAATCCCAATCCCCTACCATAAACTCATGGATCCAAGTTCTCCTAATCAGCAAAATCAGCCGGGAAATAAAGGTATGTTTGGAATGCTATCTATTGGCATAGTCATCGTTTCAATCTTTATTCTCCTGGTATTAGCTCTTAACTACTTCAATGTCTTACCATTGTCAAAACTTCTCCCAAACTACCTTGGTTTTCTGCCCCACAGACCCTATGCGGAATCTCTACGGATAGAAAATAATAATTCAAAACAAGGGTTTCCTACTCCCATCCCATTAATCTCCGAAGGAACAAAACAAGCGCTCACAAGCTACCTTCCAACTATTCTTGACCCTTCTCTTGTTCCTGCTTCTTCCTCTGATATTAATTTTACTAAGGATCCCTCCAGTCAACAAGGCTTCATTGCCTCCTGGAAAACAAAAGAAAAAAACATTGACTCAAGTTTTCGTATGTCTCAAGACCTAAAAAAAATAATAGCAGTAGACTTCTATGCCAAAGGCTCTGAACTACCATCATCTATTTCAAGAGAAACTACTATGTCAACAGCAGCTGAAGTCTTTTCTATAGAACCAAAAGGAACATGGGGATGCAAGAGAGTCATTGTTGAAACTATGTTATATTGCGAGAATTTCTGGGAACAATCAGAAAACTCAAAAAGAGGGTTAGGCGCTCTCACAATTACAAGTCCTGCGGGAAATAGAATTGTTTATTATCTTTGCGAACATACTAAAGAGAGCGATCTCTATTCATGGAAAAGCTGCAGACCTGAGTTCTTAAAAACAGGCGTAACTCCTTAAATCCGCACTAAATTACTCTAAGTCATTGACAAAAAGCCCGAAATATGGTATTAACAAGGTATCACTATAGGTTTTAAGGAGGGTTTATGGATAATCCCGAGATAAGACCACGAGGAGGAGTACATCCGTTAAGAACGGAAGAGAGACCGCAAGGTGTCGGCGGTGTTCCTACATTGCCCCCACAAATCACAGAAGCTCCGCACATAACCTCACCAGCATATAAAGATGCTGTGAGAGAAGTATTTGATAAGGCTGCTCCTCCCCCAACAAAAGAAGAAGTAATAGCGGCAAATGCTGGAAAACTTGCTCCCCGTGGGGTATCAAAAACCCTTATCGATCTTTCTAAAACACTGCCTATAAGACTTGGGTTATTAGCGGGAATAATGGTAGGATTAAAGGTAGCAGCTGATAAGATTAGCGATATAGAAATACATCGAGAAGCAAATGCTGATTTTATAAAGCATCTTAATAGCGAGAATACAAAAACAAATCGTGAAGAAATATCTGATAATACAACAACAAATGGAATAAAAAGTGAAGGAAATACCATCCAGATGACTCGTGAGGAATACGAGAAGATTGCGCCGCCAGCGATAGATAGAACAAATCTGAAAGAAGTTCCCATGACACTTAATATTCATCCAACCTCGGATGGACGTACGACCAGGAAGTTAACTCTGGAACAAGGTACTACTATAAATGCAATGATATATGTAAAAACACCGGATGGAGATATTCGGAAGGTAAGTAAGACGAAAATCGCAAATCCTGGGGGAGTAGGGGGCCCTTTTGGGTTCGTATTTCCAAACTGCCAAACATTTTTAGGGCTTGAAGGGGAAATACAAGCAGGCGACATTTTCCCTGCTCCAATAAGCGGCAGAGCATATTATGAAGACTATCGTAAAGGGCGGCAGACACCAGGAAAAGTTATTAGCGGAAACTATACTATAGAAGGCCAGTATTATGATGAAAAAACAGGCAAGACCTTTAAGACGATTGCGAGAGTTACCATGTTAGGCTTAATAACCCAGCCATTAGTAGAAAGCATACCTAATCAAGTAGATGAATCCTTCGAAGAAAAAGCAATAGGGATAGATTCCTCTGGAAAAGAGGTTGAAATAATGGTAACCAACAAAGATAAGATACCAGTAGTAATGGTAGAGCAAGGGCAAGACTTGTTTAAATTCATAACTATATCGCCTGGACAAGAATTCCGTAATTACAGGAAGACAAAATCTCAAATTGTAGTATCTACCAGCTATGAAGGAGATTTTGGCGAAAATGGAATAGCCAATACATTTGGAGGAGAAGACTGTAAACATCCGACTGTTGACAATAAAGAAATTGTGCTAAAATAAGTGCATGCGCAAAAATCCTGCCTTATTCTTTTTAATAGTTTCTATATTTTTCATCCTCAGCTTCACTTTTCCCAAACATTCCTTTGCTGTTGCTAGGCTGTATCAATGCTCTCCGGTAAATGGTTACTATCTTGGTGGTGAACTTGCGGTAGAATGTGATTCTACATCACAGCTACTGATTGATTGTATGACTCCACAAGGAACAAATGCTCAACTAACAAGTGGACAAGAATGCGCCGATAATGCTGCGATATGGTATGGCGGACAAGAAGGCATAACCCTAGAAGGGCGATGTATAGAAAAATGCTCAACTACTGGTTCTGATCCTGTTTGTCCAAGGGATAGTCATAACACGTGTATTGATATGGATTTAGCTACCTGTACGGAAACAACGAATCCGGCTTCAGAGGGAGTAACTGCTATCTGCATTGAATACACAGAGGTTGCCCCCACCCCAACACCCACCCCAACCATTCCCCCTCCTCCCACCCCCACCCCAACATGTGGAGGTCCTGGCGCATCTTGTTTTGGTGCTACATGCTGTAGCCCATATCTTTGTATAAACTCTTTATGCACTGCTCCCACCCCTACCCCTCCTCCACCACCTACTCCTACTCCAACATCTGGTCCTTGTCCTGGCGTTTCCGGGTTTGTCTGGATAGACGATGGGAGAGGCGGAGGAACAGCTGACAATGGAGCAAGAGATGGTACCGAACCACTCTATACATTATCAACGCTAACAATTACAGCCATTTCAAGCAATCCTAGAGTTGCTACAACAGATACCGGAAGTTATTCGCTGGTTAATCTCTGCGGCCCTCCTTACGATATATTCCTGACTGTCCCATCAGGATACAGAACATCAACTTTTGTCAGCAATCCCGTATTTGGAGTATTCCCTCCATCAACAATAAATTATGGCATCCTCCCTCTTGCCGGTCCCACACCTACCCCAACAGTAGGCGCCCCCACACCAACACCCAACTGTGGAGTCTACACGCGATATAATGGAGGTCCTTTATCCTGTCAGGGATACTGGGAATGCAATCAATGCGGACAATGCAGGGAGGTTGGCGGCAGTCCTAACTCTTGTGAGGCTTCAGGCTATGTATGCGTCAACCAATGGATTCCCTTTGGCGGATTTCCCAGAACCTGCGATGTTTTGGATTTAGAAGGAATAGTATATATAGATACCAACCTAAATGGAGTAAAAGACTCTGGAGAGCCAAATTACACAGGAAACTGGGTATACACATGCGGTCCCGGTATAGATGTATATGGCAATCCAATATGCCGTTACACAGGAGGCGGAGGCGCAACCATAAGAGTTGCAAGACCGGTATTTGTGTGCGATGCCTATGGAGGCACCGATGTTTATGGCAATCCTATTTGTATAGCTTCCCACTACGAATCAGGGGCTGGGGGTGGGACTACAACCAATCAATCCGGTGGCGACTACAGGGCTTCTCCTTTACAAAGAGGAGACTATCTAGTGACAATCACCCCTCCTTTAGGGTCTGTCGGAACAGGTGTTACTATCAGAAGTTTTGCCCGCCCTTGTCCTGATCCTACTTCTTCCCCTCCCCGAAACTGCGGCTATTGGTTTCCGCCAGGCCAACCAACAAACTCAATTACCAATCCTTTTGATAGGGTCTTATCTACGACCTCTGCTTTTATTCGGCTTCCTCCCTCGCCCTTTCTTCCAGTAGATACCTCATGGACACTTGTTGATTTCGGTATTTCTCCACCAAGTGGTGCCCTCACTCCCACCCCTACTCCCACCCCAACGCCTATTGGCCCTACTTTCATTCCTACGCCAACAGCTGCTCCAGGGTGCACAAATATTCTCCCAGGGAAACTTATCAGAGAAAGTGTTTTTGAGAATTGCGCTATAGACGTAGGCGAAACAGGCTTTAACGGAGCGTCTGTTGCGCTGTCCGGAGGACGCGTTGCGGTTACTGCCGGAAACGGAGACTATTCTTTTGCAAATCTTTGCGCCGGAGTATATACTGCAACGCTCTCGATCCCTGCTGGATATAGAATGTCATCATGCTCTAGTAGCAGCATTACCACACCGCCTATTCCTCCTTCAACGCCTGTAAACTTTTTTATTGTTCCTGCAGTACCTACTCCTACTCCCACTCCAATCCCAACATATACAATTACAGGCAGAGTTTTTGTAGACACCAACGAAAATCAAGCGCAAGACGCAGGGGAGCTGGGCTTTGCGGGAGCAACTGTCAGAGCAGTAGGCCCGACAACTGGATCCGCTGTAACAAATGGCTCGGCATTTCCAATTCCAAATTTCACTATAGCCAATCTTACCGCCGGATCATATACTGTTTCACTTTCCCCTGTCCCTGCCGGATATTTTGTTACCACAAACTATCCTGTATCAAGAACTCTTGGCCCCAACGCAACTGTTTATATTGGTATCGCACCTATGCACTCAATATCAGGCAATGTATATGTAGATACCAATGGCAATAAGATTAAAGATGCCGGGGAGGCAAACTACACACTAGGATCTTCAACGATTCAAGTACGAACCGGCAGTAACTGTTCCGGCTCTTTACGCACAACACTTAATACTCCCAACGGAACCTTTACTACCGGTAATATTCTTCCAACAGGACAATATACTCTCTGTTACGCCAATATTCCCTTAGGCTATATCATGACTTTCCCAAGAGGACAAGTCGGCCTTCCTCACATAATCTTGGGTGTCGGATCACCGTGTACCGCTTTTCCATTCGATAGTGTAACTGTCGGGACATGCGATGTTAACGGAAATATTTCCAATGCCAACTTTGGCATTAACTTTGCAAATCCCTGGTTTTCCAGCAGAGGTGTGGACTTAAGAGTAGATGATGGATTTGATGATCCTAATATTCCCACGTCTGCAATTCCTCCATACGCATCATTGGATGGAACAGGCGGGATGCCCGGTGTTATTTTCTCCGGAAATGAAAATGCGGATTTTGGACCATTCGGTCAAGCTTCTTCAAGAAGATGGGTTGTCGGCAATTCTTTGTTTCCGGAAGTCTATACGCCTCCAATCTTAAATACTATCAAAACATCATTTGATTACCTTTCGGCTATTGCAAGGAAAAACGCCTTAACGCCGCTTGATCTAAATTCGGGAGCTCGTTGCGGAGGCGGAGGAAGTATTTCAAATTGTACCTTAAACCTGCCTAATGATCCCGGTCTTTTTATTGCCAATGGCAATCTTACCATAGTGAATCTATCCTATACAATTCCATCTAATCAAGACTATGTCATATTGGTTAACGGAGACTTAACATTACGAGGAGAAATACATGTGCCTATCGGCTCAACCGTTACCTTTTCGGCTAAAGGCGATATCATAGTTGACAGATCTGTCGGATCCCCTGCATCATCAGCAACTCCTGATCTTGAAGGATTATATTCGGCAGACAGGAATTTTATTACAGGCGGTAACGATGACTGCGCAATTGGACCGGATCTTAGACTTAACATTGCGGGAACTATTGTAACAAACGCATCGCTTCTGGGAGGAACTCTTCAAAAACAAAGAGACCTTTGCGCCGGTAACGTCTCCAATCCCGCAGTCTTCATAACAGAAAGGCCTGACTTTGTTCTTAACTCTCCCCTATTCATCCAATCTACCCAAACCATCTGGCAGGAGGTGGCACCGTGAAAAAACTCAAATACCTCAATTCTTGCAATAAAGGAGTAGCAACCTATTTTTGTCAATTTTCTAAAAGAGTAACAAATTGTTGCGGAGATACAATTCTTATCCCTTCAAACTCCCTGAGTGACAACAAATCGTCATCACCAGAGATAATATAATCTACTTTTCCTTCAACACCGCATGCTAAAAACTTATCGTCTTTTACATCGCGGCTTACGATTTGCGAAAGTTGTTTACCTATTGTAATGTCACTTCTTTCAATAAGTTTGTCAATAAACTCTTTTCGCTCTTGCCGAGTCATTTTCGTTAGTTTAACAATTCTTTCGCGATTTATTACGTCTGTTACTTCCTTAAGTATTTTTGGAGATGTCACAAGAATAACTTTTTGGTTACGTACTGCTTTGAGAATTTTAGATGATGGAGAATTTTTAATACCGAGTAAACCGCTCACCAAAACATTCGTGTCTACAACCACCCGCAGATCCTTCGTCATACTACACTGCGTTTCTTTTGCGCTCGTACTGCCTTGACTTCCGAACCTATGATTTTTTCTAATTGTTTCTGGTCTTTTTGAGACATTCGATCTCTCACTTTATCGGTAAGCACAAATAATTTATCCCATTCGTTTTTCGAGGAAAAACGTTTTCTAGGGTCTCTTAAAGATTCGTATTCGTTCTCGCTTATAACAACTACTCCTGTTTTATTGTGTTTTCGTACAAGAACAGTTTGGTTACCATACATAACCTGCGCTACAATGTCTGACAGATTTTTTCTAAATTCATCTAAAGAAACTGCGTATTTCATACTCCTATCTAACCATAAAACATTAAGTTTGTCAATATTGTGTAATTTGTTGATATTTGTTGTTTAAATTCGACTGAGATACAATGATTTAAAAAGAACAAATTTAGAAGGCTAGAAAATGAAACACATCACGCTCGACAATCTTTTTCTCTTTTTATTAACTGTTACACTTCTTTTTTTCACCCTCCTCATCCCGCAGACTATCTATCGCGAAGAGGATTTTCGTCATGTTGAGCTGGGGCTGCCCCTTCCTTTTATTGTTCAGGATCAGAACATCTCCCCTCCGTTACCTTGACAGACATCCTTTGAAATCCCCCGTGAAAATCCCACACGGATTATTTGGCCTCAATTTCTCATTGATATCGTCCTTGTGTTTGGCTTATTAAAGTTTTCTACGAGGTTTTATTATCTTAACAAAATGATAAAGTTTATGCAGTATGCGGTTCCCCTTGGAGTATTTTTATACTACTTTCTTAATATTTTGTTAATCATTTGAAGCATATGTGTACGCAAGCGGTACGCTAGCAGGCCCGACCTAACGTCAGAACGTCAATCACGATTCACTGCCATACCCAGAACCTATCCCAAACCATCTGGCAGGAGGTAGCACCGTGAGTAACTGAGATATTAGTTCTTAGAAATTGGAAAATTGTAATGGAAAGTGGAAAATTGAAATTAGCATAATCTATTTTCTAATCTCTATTTTCTATTACGACTTTCTATTTTCCATTAACTACTTTCAATGGAATCTTAACTACTGGTTGGGTGCGGCTTCCAAGGTTGCCTTAAGCTCTAATGTCTTCCCATCTCTATAAACCGTGATTGTTATAGTGTCCCCTACCTTTTTCTTTGCAATAAATCCTGCTAAGCCCCCTTTTGATTCTGAAATTTTTTCTCCGTCAAACTTTGTAATTATATCTCCCCGCTGTATACCCGACTTTTCAGCTGCCGAACCTTCAACCACTCGCTCAACATAAGCCCCTTCCGCGATTTCGTTTCTAATCGCAACCTCACGGGTAATTATTTGATACGAAACCCCAAGGTATGGACGATTAAATTGCCCTGTTTCATTAAAGTTTTTAAGAGAGTCTTTTACTACTTGGATCGGAAGGGCAAATCCGATATTTTCTCCCCCTTGAGCAATCGCGGTATTAACGCCAATTACCTGGCCGGCGGAGTTCATAAGCGGCCCTCCCGAATTCCCGGGATTTATTGCCGCATCAGTTTGGATGACATTATCAAGCTCTTCAACAAATCCCTGAAATTGCGACCCTGCGCTAATACCTCGTCCCAATCCCGAAATCACTCCTGTCGTCACCGTATTTCTAAACTCTCCAAGAGCGGTGCCAATTGCAATTACAAACTGCCCTACTTGCAATTTTGACGAATCTCCAAGCTCAACCGGCTTTAATTCTGAAGCCACGGAAGGGTCAATTTTCAAAATCGCAATGTCATTAAGCGGATCCCTGTAGATTTTTTGGACATCATACTTTTTCTCACTATTTGTAATAATCTGATACGACGCTCCAATATCCGAAACCACATGTTTATTTGTTACAACAAGCCCATCATTCGACACAATGAAACCTGACCCAATATCCTGCTGTTGCTTTTTTATTTCTCCCTGCGGAGGACTAAAAAATCCAAATGGACCAAAATCAAAAGGAGCGTTGGCGCCTACAGATACCTCCTCGGAAACTGTCACAACAGACGGTCCCACTTTTTTGACAATATCTATAACAACAGAATCTTCAGTAACTATTTTGACTTTTTCATCCGTCTTTTTTACTAATTGCGGAGCGTACTTTGTAAAAGTACTCCAAAGACCTAAGAAAACAAGAAGAATGATGACTAGAACAATTAGCTTTCTCATAAATTTTTAATTTTCAATTTTTAATTTTCATTGAATATTTAATGTTTTAATTTTTAATATTTTAAACATTTAGATTTCATTTCAAATTGAAAATTTCGAATTGAAAATTATTTTACCAGCTCTTCTACCGCTTTTTCAAGCTGCACATCGCGGGTTTTATCCTTGTCGTCCGGTTTAACCTCTATATCCGGCTTCAAACCAATACCATTCACCCAAACTCCTTTGGGAGTTAGCCACTTTGCAATGGTTATATGAATTCCGCCTCCATTGCCAAGATCGTTTGCCATTTGAATCGATCCTTTACCAAAAGACGTTTCTCCAATTAGAGTCGCTCTATCGTTATCCAGCATTGCTCCGGCAACAATTTCGCTTGCTGAAGCGCTCCCCTTATTAATTAGCACAATTAAAGGAATCCCGATTAAAAGTCCTTTCCTTGTTACCGAAAAATTTCTCTTATTTTCATGTCCTTCTTCCAAAACAACTGTTTTTCCAAGGCTTAAAAACTCCGATGCGATAAAAACAGCATCTGTTAAATATCCTCCCGGATTGTTGCGAAGGTCCAAAATTAAACCCTTTACAGCTTTGGGGTCTTTTTGAATTTGCAGATCAAGTTCGTTGATTAACGAAATCCATTCCTTGTTTGTAGAATCCCCAAATTGCGAAAGCTTTATATATGCAATTTTGGAGCATTTCTCGCATTTTTCTTCCATTTTCCATCTTCCATTTTCCATCTTCCAATTTTTTATCCCTCCCTCAACGCTTTTGACAGTAATTATATCTCTTGTTATTTTTAAGTCGCTAGGTTTGGCCGCGTCTTTATGAACAACGCTTAATATAACTTCTGTTCCTTTAGGCCCCCGAATTTTTTCTACAGCCTGAGAAACATTCCATCCCGCCGTTGAAACACCATCAACTTTTACGATTGCGTCTTGAGCCTTAACCCCTGCTTTTTCCGCCGGACTTCCATTTAGAGGCGCTATTACAATTACCTGTTCGTTGCTCATCCCAAGTTCTGCCCCTATGCCTGAAAACTGACCGGCAAGACCTTGCTTGAAATTGTTATTTTGTTGGGATGGAAGATAGACAGTATAAGGATCCCCGAGGCTTTCCGCCAAGCCGTTAATTGCGCCGTTTAGCATTTTTTGGGAATCGAGTTTGCTTTTGTCATAGAAATTTTCCTCAAGCTTTTCCCAAACCGTCCAAAAAACCGAAAAATCAACGTTTGCCAAAACCGCAGGAGGCTCTTTGTTGACAACAGAAACTGAGGGTTTATAGTTTTTCCAATCAATTGCTACTTTGTTAACACCAAGATAATACCCGATTAATACCGAAATTAAAATTATTAAAATAATCCTGAATCGTCCAGCGTTATCTCTCATACAACTAATAAACCAATTTTCTCATTATTACATAAATCGCTATTTCTATCAATGGTTAAACCACTAGATTGATTTTATTGTCCCCAATAACTCTAACCTTTCTCAAAAATGTACGTCCTGTTGTCGATAAGAACGGCAAGAAGTTTTTTCGTAATAACTTTCCCAATCGGATTGTGTGTATCATGAAGCAAATCGTTTTCGTGTATATGAAGATGTTTTATTTGTTTCCCCCGCTTTTTGAGTATTTTTACTATATTTCTTCTTGCTTCTTCAACACTTCGTACCTCCAGCATAACGTGTCCTGTATCTAAACAGAGATCAATCGTTTTTGGAATATGCTCCCATTGTGTTTGGCCGTTTTTCAAATCCCACGTACCGTAATTTTGCGCAGGCGCATTTTCCCAATAAAGTCTAATATTAAATATTCGTTTCATCCTTTCACCAAAACGAATAAACATAAGTCCTTTTTTAAGATGCGGGTATCTTGATGGATGTTGTACCTCAAAGGGTAAATGAACATTAAGACTTGTATAAGAATACAGCCGTACTTCGATTATGTTTTGTAGCAAGATTACATAATCGAGCCAGCCTATTTCTTTGTATCGAGAATCAGCATGTGCATGATTATCTTGAGCATTTCTCATTGTTTGAGATTTACTTCAGTTCTAAATCACATTATATGCTACCCTTCAATGAATTTTCTAGCCACATTGTATCTGGATATTTTCCAACAACAAATTTATTGATTATTTCAACCAAACCATCTTCAGAAACTGGCGGAGCAATATAATCTGCAATTCGTTTTAATTCCGGTTCCGCGTTTCCCATCGCAATTTTTACTCCCGCGTATGACATTGTTGGTACATCGCTAGCTCCATCTCCTACAGCAATTGTTTCTTCTTTGGTAATTTTTACTTTCTTTTGAATATATCTAAGCCCTAATCCCTTGGATGCCTTTTTATTACTAATCAGCGTTACAGCCCATTTAGGGTTTGTCCAATGAACGCCAACAGTAACGCTATATTTTTCCGGTAATTTTTTAAGTAACTTTGGTATTTTATCTGCTTTTCCGCGGGAAAAAGAAATAAGAGAAAGGGTTGAGACAATTTCTTCTTCCGGATTTTCGTATTCCTTCATCCACCTGCTATCAATACAAAATCCAATATCATCGAAGAAATCCGCTGATACATCTATAATTTGCTGTACCTCTTTTGCCGGAATGTGCTTGCTGTATTCCAAATCCCCTGATGGATTGATAACTTTGGTTCCATTTTCTAAAACGTGATAAAAATCTTTAAGATTTAGTAAATTAAGTATAATCTCTTGATCTTTCCACGCGCGTGCGCTAATAAGAGTAATATTTATTTTCTTATTTGCCCTACGAATAGCATCAATAACACGCTTCGAAGGAGTATTTGTATGTTCTCTAACCACAGTCCCATCAATATCTAAAGCGAGAAGTTTATGTGTCATACGGCTATTATACATCGTACTAACCTTGAAACAATTGATAAGGCGAAAGGTGTCCTTTACTCTCTTGAAACAAACGGAAGAAGACTCAGGTGCCTTGAATATTTTATGTTAAGAGCAACTGCTCTTTGATGCTTTGAGCAAAGTCCATTTCTTGATCCCGGCACTATTTTGCCTCTTTGGGTCAGGAATCTTTGAAGGATAGGTGTGTCAAAAAAATAAGGCTCTGTTTTTTCTTTACAAAAAAAACATTCTTTTGGTACCGAAATTTTTTTTCTTCTTCTTATGTCTTTTTTTGCTCTTTTCATACGTTAAAATGGGATGTCGTCAGGGACAACTTCATCGCTTGACGGTTCTTCCAACTTTTCGGTAGTCCCTTGGGATTTTTTTGCCTCCTCATTTACTTTTTTACTTGTCGCCTTTTTTTTAGCATCTTGAGGTTCTGAAGAACTTGTCTTTTTGGTATTAACCTCAACCTTTTTTTCCTCCCGGACTTCCGGCTCGGAAGTTGCGGAACTCCCATCTGGTCTTCTTGAATCAAGCAAAATCATGTCCGAAATGACTATTTCCGTTCTTGACTTCTGAGTCCCATCCTGGGCATTCCAGCTTCTGGTTGCCAGTCTTCCCTCAACGTATACTTTTCTGCCTTTTACCAAAAATTGACTGCAGAGTTCTGCCAGTTTATTCCATGCAACAATATTGTGAAATTCCGCCTCTTCCCTTTTCTCTCCCGTGTCTGTCTTCCAGCTCCTGTTTGTTGCCAAACCAAAAGAGCATACCGCTGTACCATTCGGCGTATATCTTAACTCCGGATCGCGTGTTAAATTGCCAATCAACTGAACCCTGTTTAAAGATCGTGCCATAACTTTTCAAAAATCCTAAACTCTAAAACTAGGAAATTAGTTATTAGAAATTGGTAAATAGTAATGGAAACTGGAAAATTGATATTAGTATAATCTATTTTCTAATCTCTATTTTCTATTACCACTTTCTATTTTCCATAAACTATTTTCTTCTAATCAATAAGTGTCTCAACACATCATCATTTACCAAAAGTTTTTTTTCAAAATCAGTAGGAATAGAGTCCATTTCAAACGACCAATCAATATAGACTCCCGCCGTTTCTTTTTTTATCGGGTAGCTTAACGGCTTTTGCCCCAACACATTTTCTTTAATTTTTTTTACGCCTTTTAATAAAGTTTTAACCCCGTCCAGTATTTTTTTCTGTTGGGATTCGGATAAAGATGTTTTCAAAACCAATACTAACTCGTATGCTCTCATCGTGCCCTAATGTTATCATATCGAAAAATAAAAAAAAAGAGGTAAAAATCCTACAGGCTCTTTCGGTTATCGGTTCTCAGTTTTCGGTTGTCAGATAAGGATGTACGTCTGTTTTCCGTCATTCAGTTGAATCGTTGCCAAGAAGAAAGAAGTTTGTTAAGTTTTTTAGAAAGGACTTTATAGCGTTCAATCAGCAGATCGCAGTCTTTTATATTAATTCTTTTGTAAGTTTCAGCAACAATCTTTATTTCTCTTATATGAGTTATTATTTCATCAGATGAACCAAGCGCCATTGAAAGAAACCTACAAAACTCTCTGGGTGATCTCTTTTTACCAAAGCCTTCGGCAATTTGAGGAGCAATTTTTTCCCCTGCCTCGATAAGTTGATACTTTAGTTTTCTATGATCTTGTGGAAGTAAGTTCGCAAGTACATATACTGGAGAAAGTAATTCAAGAGCTATCCTATAAACTTCAAGATCGGTCACGTCTTTAATCATATTTTAATACTAGCATAAACTGATCATCTGACGACTGACAAACACGAATCCGAAAACAGAAAACAGAGAACTGATAACTGTTTATGTTCCTATTTTAAACTCCACAACGTCTCCGTCCTGCATAACATAATCCCTTCCCTCCATTCGTGCTTTTCCCAGTTCTCTTGCTTTTTTCCATCCACCTAATGAAACAAATTCTTCAAATGAAACAACCTCTGCTTTTATAAACTTTTGCATAAAGTCTGTATGTATAGTGCCGGAGGCCATGAGCGAGGTTATTCCTCGTCGAATGGTCCATGCGCGCACTTCTTTCTCTCCTGCTGTTAAGAATGAGATTAAACCCAAAGTCTCGTATGCTTTTCTGATTAATCTTTCAAGTCCAGATTGATCCAATCCCAAATCAGCCAAATATTGTCCTTGCTCTTCTTCTGTTAATTCCGCCAATTCTGCCTCAATCTTTGCGCAGATAACCACTAACTTTTCACTGCTAACCCCTAACAACTCCGCGTAGTTCTGCGTTATTTGTTCCGCGTCCTTCAGCGCTTGCTCAGAAACATTCAGCACTATAATTTCCGGCTTTGATGAAAGTAAGAATAATTGATCAACAATCTCTTTTTCCTCATCATTAAACTGCATATCGCGAACAGGAATCCCTTTGTCTAGTCCATTTCTTATCTTTTCAATCGTCTCATTTTGACTTTTGACTTGTATTTTTGACTTCTCACTTTTGACTTTTGACTTTTCCAGCGATTGTAAATCAGCAAGCACCAGTTCCGTACTAATCGTTTCATAATCGCTCTTCGGATCCACACTCCCCTCTTTAATAATATTTGGGTCCTCAAATGCGCGTACAACATGAGCTATTATACTTACTTCTCTAATGTGAGATAAGAATTTATTGCCAAGTCCCGCGCCCTCATTCGCGCCTTTTACCAAACCCGCAATGTCAACAAAGTTTACTGTTGCCGGTTTTATCGGTGGAAGTTTTAAGTCTGTCATTGCGAGCCCTGGCGAAGCAATCTCTTTCGCTGTAATTTTAGCCAATACCTCTAACCTCTCATCAGGCACCGGAACTATCCCCACATTTGGTTCAATTGTCGCGAATGGATAATTCGCCACGAAAGCAATCTGCTTTTTAAGTAAAGCATTAAAAAGCGTACTTTTTCCCACATTAGGTAATCCAACAATGCCAACACTTAAATTCATATTATTATCCTGAGCAAAGTCGAAGGTCCAGAAGATTATAGCAGAATTCACCTACATTATTTTATTTTCCGAGTAGTTTCTCTTGACTTTTGAGGCTAGAAACCGTATAATTATTGTAATCGACAAAATAGAAAATATGCTTAGATCTACGACTGAAAACGAAAAGTTTACTGATATATTAATATCCTGCCGAGATAACTCTAGGACATTGACATATGAGCATTTATGTTCTAAACTGCTCGCAAGCAGTTTAGAACAGGACTTCCTTTTTTAGCCTCAAATATTCAATTTATTCAAAAATATTATAAGACTACCTTAAAGAAAATATTTTGGGAATTTTATTTACGGATCTAGATATTTGAGACTCTTTGTCCGCGTTCGGGTTCGTAATTTTCTTTCAATTCCCCATTTACATTAATCTTTGCAAACTGCGCTGGTAAACCTGTTGCTTTATGGGGTAATGCATTATCCTGAAGCTGGTAATGAATATGAGGTTCACTGGTGTTGCCCGTATTCCCACAAAGCCCTAAAAGATCTCCTTGCTTAACTTTATCACCAACTTTTACTTTTATGGAATTAAATTTAAGATGCGCCAGCATACTCCATTCGCCATTCTTGTGATCAATCACAATCCTGTTTCCGGGAATCACATATAAATCTCTATCTCCTACAGGATTATCCATGCTTCCATTAATAACTTGTGATATTGATCCATCTGCTGGTGCAATAACTTCCAATCCAAACGCCTCGTAATCTTCAAGATTCTTTCCTTTACCTTTGTGTTCGCGAATAAAGTCATATGCGAACATCTGATCCTTTGGTCCGTTACCATCTGGACCACGATGATTATTCTTCGATGCATCTCTTCCGCCATTTCCCACAATCCAAATTCCTTTAAAAGGAAGAATTAACGAAGTTTTTGTCTTATAATCCAATATGTTCATAATGAAGATTTAGCTGTTAAAAATGGGTTAAGAATTATCGAAAACCTTGTTCCCGCTTTCTTGGATGAGATGGCGGTTCTTGACGAATCACTCGAAGCAAATCTCCTAAATTAACCTCGCCTCCTGCCGGAGTTTTCACTTCTGAAGGATTAACTGACATATCTATTGTCCCCTATCTTTCCCATGCTTAAGCACTTGCCTATTTACAGGATGTTTCTCTTTATAACCCATTGTGTAAATGATAATAAATACTCAATTGCTTGTCAATATCTCCCAACCGATAAATTAATAGAGAATTCTAATAGTAAATTAAAACAATACCCGTAAATATTAAAACTATTAACAATATTTTTGAAACTAATACTTTTCTTTCTATATTTTCTTTTATAATGTGAGGGAAAAAGAGAGACAGGAAAACTCCAAAGACCAAAACGAAAAACGGTTGAGTGCCCCCTATTATACTAACTAAAGCCGCGGGAGCTAATAATATTGCAACAGAAAATGAATACTGGGCAATTACACCAACAATCGAATTAAGGATAAAAAGAATAACAATATCTCTTTTAAATGACTTCGTCACAAACAAATGTATTTCTCTCCATTTAACAATTAGAACTACAATTGAAGCCAGACCAGTACCTATACTCTCATATGCAAAAGTGGTCCAAAAGTCGCTAGATATGACAACAAACTTAAACAAAATCACAGTTATCGACCAAAGAAATGCTGAAACCATCATTAACCAAAATGTTTTCCTTGGAATAAAAATTTTTAAATCTATTTTTTTTGAAGAGATAGCAAAACCTCCTATCAGAATGAGCACAAAACCGAAAATTTGTTTCATTGATAAACTTTCTCCTAAAAACAAATAAGACATTATTAACACGAAAATTGGTGAAGCTCCGAAAAGAGGCACAATCCGGGAAGTCTCGTCCAATACCAACGCCTGGAAATACGGAATTAAATATAAATACAAAAATACTCCGGAAAGTATTATCAAAATGAGCGGCATCAAAGGTAAAATAGGAAAATGTTTTATTGCTAAAATCAAAATTCCTAAAAGCAGGATAATCAATCCTCCGAAAGTTGGAACAAGCAAAGGATTTTTAACTCTTTTTTCAACTAAAAATTTCTCTATGTAGTTTGTTAAGCTATACAAAGCCGGCGAGGCAATCGCGTACAAAAACCAATTCATATTCTAGCCTGATTTTATCACATCGGAGGAAAATAAAGCAGGAGTAAAGATGGTATTGACATCTTTCTTTAAGAAACAGTAGTATTAAACAATGACTGAAGAAAAATGCCCCAAATGCGGATCTGCGCTTGGCGAAATAACTGTTACCAAAACAGGCCGCAAGCTTCAGCGGTGTTCAACCGGCTCTTGGGATCCTAAGACTAGAATAAATCTTGGGTGTGATTATGTCAAATGGTTTGAGGTAGAACCTGAAATGCTCGATGAAAAATGCCCAAAATGCGGCAGCCAATTAATTCTGGCAGTTACCCGTTTTGGAAAGAAAATGAAAAAATGCTCAACTGGAAAATGGGACAAAGAAACCAAAAAAGTAATTGGATGTGATTATGTTGAGTGGATAAATGGTACGACTGAGCCGCTTGATGAAGACTGTCCTCAGTGCGGAAACAAACTTGTTCTTTTCACAACTGTTGCCGGTAAAAAAATGAAAAAATGCAGTACTGCCGGATGGGACAAAGTTGAGAGAAAACCAACCGGCTGCACATATGTCTATTGGCTCAAACCAAACGAGTACGAACAAAAATCAGACAGCGGCGGAGAGGAACTCCTCCCCCCCGAACCCCAAGAATAATGCGATATAATAAGATTGTGAACTCTTATTTCAAGCTCCCGAGAAATATTTATGTCTTGAGTATCAGCCAGGTGATTGGAATGGCCGCAACTACAATGGTAGTACTCTTAGGCGGAATTATAGGAACAGATATGGCTCCATCCCCTTCTCTTGCAACACTTCCTGTAACACTTATGGTTTTAGGGCTCGCGGTAGCGACAATTCCTGCGGTAATCCTAATGAAAAAAATCGGCAGGAAAAAGGGTTTTATTGCCTCATCAATTACGGCTGTATTCTCAATGCTTCTTGCCGCATTTGCAATAACACAAAATAATTTTTTCCTATTTTGCACGGCTACCTTCCTTTTAGGTACAATTGGCGGATTTATGCAACAGTATAGATTTGCCGCTTTAGAAAGCGTACAAAAAGATTTGGCAAGTAAAGCTGTTTCAATGGTTCTTTTCGCGGGAATTTTTGCCGGATTTTTGGGCCCGGAAATTGCCAAACACACAAAAAATTTATTTTCCCTACAAACTTACGCAGGATCTTTTGTAACTCTTTCGATTCTTTTTTTTGCAACTTCAATTATTCTTCTAATGTTCAAAGACAGCAAGCCGCAAGATGAGGAAGCGCACGGAAAAGAAAGGCCTCTTTTTCTTATTGTCAGGCAGCCTATCTATCTTTTGGCTGTTCTTGCCGGCTCAATAGGATATGGTGTAATGGTATTTATTATGTCAGCATCGCCAATTCATCTTCATAAAATCTCGCATTTTAGCCTGGATAATACCGCATTCGTTATTCAAAGCCATATTGTCGCGATGTTTCTCCCCTCTCTTGTAACAGGCGCGCTTATCCAAAAATTTGGGATATTTCGTATCTTGATAACAGGACTTGTAAGCTTCTTGGCGGCAGTTTTTATATCTATAAACGCCAAAGAAATTCCATCCTATTGGCTAGCTCTTGTTTTACTTGGAATTGGCTGGAATTTTCTTTTTATAAGCTCAACTGTTCTTCTTCCAAGGTCATACAATCAGAAGGAACGCTTCAAGGCGCAAGGGATAAATGATTTTATTGTAGTTATAAGTCAAACTCTTGGTTCATTTCTTGCGGGAAGTCTGCTTTTTAGCATAAAATGGGCGAATCTAAACCTCTTCGCTCTACCATTTATTATTTCCACCCTTGCAATATTTGTAATATTCAAAAAACAATTTGCCACATCCCCTAATAAATCCTCAATCAAAACATAAATTTTCAAAAACTTATCGACTTATTGATGCCATGGCAACATTAACACGATGGTTTTTTTTGATATACTTAACTTATGGCTGTTATTGTTACCCAAACAATTTATCCCAAAACAAGATCTGAATGGAGAAATTGGCTTTTAGAAAATCACGATAAAAAATCTGAGATTTGGGTAATCTATTTTAAAAAATCCACCGGTAAACCGACTCTTTTATATCAAGATGCTGTTGATGAGGCATTATGTTTTGGCTGGATAGATGGAGTCGAAAAAAGTTTAGATAAAGAAAAGTATGCTCAAAGATTTACTCCCCGAACTAAAAAAAGCAGCTGGACAAAAGGCAATATTAAAAGATACGAAATACTTGTAGGGATGGGGCTTATGACCAAGAAAGGTGAAGAAACTTTTAAAAATAGAAGAGTTTAAAAATTTAGCAAATTTATTCTTTTTTGTGGGTAATTTCCAGATTGGTATGGAGAGTAACCATGTCCACCTTAGAGGTGGAATCGTATTGACACCTAAGGATTCCCTAACGCTTCCGGGCAGTTTTGCTCTATCCATTTCTGCTCTTCAGCATCCACTGGCTGAGTCTTTCCATTCCAATACACAGCTGTCTGTTTATCTTTTGATGTAATTAAACGGTCAGGACAGGTATTCGGAGGCAACACTCGCATGGAATCTGAAATGCCTTGAGAGCCTTTCTGTCCTTTATTCTGATAATGGGAACCACGATATGAGTGATGCAAAACATAAATTTGAAAAGCAAAAAAACCAAAGATTAAAAGATTTACTATCAATATAATCAGGATGGCATTTCTTATACCTTTCCCTCCCCACTTTTTATCCACCCATCTGAAAATAAAATATGGAATTAGGGTAAGAAGAATCCAGAAAGTGAATGTAAAAACTATTGTATTAATAAGTGTTGGGCGTTGATCCAGCGGGGTTAATGTCCGTTGCTCTAAAATCCAAAGAGCTGCTCCCACAAACCAAGCTAATGGCCAGGCAAACATTCTATACAGAATCCAAATTACTGTACCAATTATCAAATAGGCAAAAGGACGATGAAGTGAATCGCTTAGACCTAAGTCAAGTATATGAAGTTTAGCAGGACCTTCACCTACGTTTTCTGCTCCCAATAAATAAGTCGGCAAGGCCACCAGCTGTTCCCCCAACAGAAAAAACATCAGTACAAAAAATACAATAAAACTCAAATGCAGCTTGTAATCACTTCTAAAGTTAATAGACATTAATTTAAATATGCTACTTATGAGATTTATAATCTATCATCTAAGCTTCTGAGCGTCCACCCCCTGGGATGGAACAGGTTAACACTTAAGGTGTTTTTAGCATCCTTTCAGCATTTCTGTAGGCAAAGTTTTCTTGAACTGATACATCCAACCTTCCAATAAACGATCTCCCAAACTCTTCCAGTATTCCACTTACTTGCGGATCAAAATGCCAGGCAAACCACCGATCTGTTCCCCAGGTAAATCTATCCTGATTTACTGTAATTCTTTCCTTCCATCTAGATACAGCATTATCCAAAACTGAGTTAAAATTTCCCCTGATATAGGTTAAGAATTCCTCCTTAGTCAGCTTCTGACTCCTGTTGGTTTCTTTATCTAGATAAAGTGAAATCAAATCAGCATCCAATGAATAATAAAAGTTTTTATACTTTGGCATTAAATCAATAATCCATTCCTGATTCCTGCCTCCATGAAAGAAAAAGGTAACATTGGGAAATTCTCTTAAAATCTCCTCCACACCATCTCTTTGATTGTCTTCAGGATGTATCATAACTATTAAGCTATGTTCGTCAGCTAGTTTGTAAATTTCCTTAAACTCAGGGTCATCGGGCTTTACTCCTCCGTATCCATCCATGTAAAGAGCCACTTCTCCAAAACCTTTAAACACTCCTTTATTGTCCTCAAGAATCCTCTTTATTCCGGAAGGATTAATATTTAAAGATCTTATGGGAGGAGGCATTAAAAAGTGGACAATTTTTCCAGGATATGCCTTTTCAATAGCTTTGGCAGTTGAAATTGCAGAGTCTTCTGCAAACTTGGAAGTTATATGAAAACCAAAAGTTTTTGTAATCCCTTCACTTTCAAAAAGGCAAACTAAATTATTTCCGCTTATTTCGCCTTCCAAAACCGGCATCTCCAAACCATTCTGTTGGGCTACACTGCTGACAATTGTAGAAGATGTAGGAAAATGGACATGAGAATCAATCAATGGCCCCTCATAATAAGCGTTCGAATTAAATTCCCTTTGATGTCTAGGAGTTGTACAGGGTTTTTTCTCTATTTCTTGAGACCCTCCTATCAAACTGCCTATAATATCGTTAGTAATATTTCCAACAATCCCATTGAAGATTCTAACTGTGATAAAGTATGCTACCGCAATAAAGACTACAGCAAATATTACTGCCGCAACAATCAATATTATCTTTTTCACCTAACTCTCATATTATGTATCTTCCCCGCCCCATTGTCTACTTCTTTTGCGGAAGGGAAATTAGTTACCCATCCCGGATAGCTTCCTGTCAACCTATTATCAAGTTCTACTAATTGTTCTAGCAGAGCTTGAGGCGGTTCTAAATTTTGACGCTGCATTGCTCTTACCTGTCTTCTAAGTCGGGCAAACTTTTGATGTTGGTCATTCCCGTTTGGCACCTTCTCTTTCATAAAAAAACCTCTCTTATTAAAGAGAGGTCAAAAAAAACGAAATCCTTCCCTTTAACGGGTTGGGTTTAGCACCCTTCGAGTCGCCTCAGGGTTGCTGGATGGATCAACGGGCCAATTCCCTCCCCATCGCTCTTGATTTATCCAGCACCAATTCGGTGCTGGATTTATTAAACTATGCTTATAATAAAATATTCTATAATTCTTGTCAACACATTCGAACTTACTCAGTGTTGACCCTGAGTGAAATCGAATGGGTCAAGATCGCAAAAAATGGCCGCACGGACTAAAGTTTTCTCGCAGATGAAAGCGCAACAGCGAGTTCATCAACTTCTTTAGAATTGAATCCTCTTAGCTTATCCAAATTTTCCTTGTTAACCAGATCAGGATTTCTTGGTAGCTGTATGGAGAATATCCACTTATCTTGATTTCCTGTTGTGTCTAATCGAATTGCGTCTATAAACAAACCCACATCCAACAATCCTTTTGATATAACCGCACCCCTAAGTTCACCTACCGAATAGTCTGTAATTTCATATTCCCTATTATTTTTATCGTCAGATAACGTAACCGTTTGTCTATTAAGACTATCTATATGGCCTTCACGAACCCTTTGCATTGCAATATTTACAACCTTTTGGAAGGGATCAATTAATTTCTCTGAAGCCTCCGGAATTCCTCTTATTTTTTCTCTTTCTAAATTATGAACCATTTGTAACTAAATTTTCTGTCTTACCCTGAAAAAAAGAAGAAATATTGTTAACTGTCACATGAAGAATCTGCATTAGCGCCTCATCGCTATTAAACGCGTTATGCGAGGTATAAATAACATCGTCTCTATCCAACAATACGTGATTTAGAAGCTGGGCTTTAATATCGCATTTTTTCAAAAATTCTTCCGTTAATAGCTCGCGCTCTTCCTTAAGACTGCATTCTTCTTCCAGCACATCAAGCCCGGCGGATTTAAGAATGCCTGTTTCTAATCCCTCAAGTATCGCTTGAGTCTCAATAAGCGGACCTCTGGCAGTATTTATAAGAATACTCCCCTTTTTAAATTTTTTTACATTCTCCATATTTATCAGGTGATGTGTTTCTTTTGTATGGGGAACGTGAAGAGTAACAATGTCCGAAGAACTAATAAGCTCGTCAAACGAAACGTAGCGAACATTTTCCTGCACGTTATCACTTGGAGGATTTTTTGTATTAACCAAAACTTTCATCTCAAAAGAAAGAGCGATATTTATAACTTTACGTCCAATATTCCCCGCTCCTACAACTCCAATGGTTTTTCCTGCAAGATCAAATCCGCGAAGCCCTTCAAGACTAAAATGACCTCGCCTAGTTTGCTCGATCGTTGGAATAAGTTTTCTGCTGATTGCTAAAATCAAAGCGAATGTATGCTGTGCAACAGTGTGCGCTCCGTAATTAGGAACATTCGCAACAACTATTCCTTTCTGTTTGCAAAAGTTTAGATCTATATGGTCAAATCCTGTAGAGCGCGTGGCAATTAATTTAAGATTGGGAAATTTCGAAAGTGTTGCTTCATCAAGGGTTGAGTATATAAATGTTGAAATAACCGAAGCGTTAAAAAGATCGCTTGGATTCTTTTCATGCGCTTTATTAACAGTAAATAAAACCTTTTTGTCAGGATATGACTTTTGTATAAAATCTTTTTCCCATTCTTCGATTTCGAAAAAAACAATAGTATCCATATAACATCTAATCCGCTTCGATGTCGCGGATATGTTCCCGTATTACATCCTTTACTACATCTACGTCTGGAAGCAAATGATGCAAAATATCAAGATATCTTAAAGGATTATGGATGTCGTTAAAATAATAATATTTGTAAACTCCCCTGTCGTAAATAAATAATGATCCATAATTAAATATTCGACCAAAAAGGCTTTGTTTTATACCAATGGATCTAACCAGTGCTAGTCCATAAACGTCTTCTTTTCGCCAAATAATTCCTCTTCTGTGTATTATCTTTGTTGGTGTTATTTCATAATACTCATTTATCCACTGAACGACAAGAAAAATTGTAAGAATAATCTTGGCAATAACTAATAAAATAAAAAAACCGACATTGTTGGAAAAAATTAGAAGCCTAAAATCTTCCGGAATAAATCCAAATGACAAAACTCCAAAGAATAATAATACCAAAACCCCAGCAAGTACATCCAAAAGAACTAGCTTCAAAAGCAAAAACACCAAACTTACTCGTACGTTAACATGTGTTACCGAAATCATTTCCTTTTTACTTTCGGAAGAAAACAAAACTTGTTTTTCTTCCATAGATTCTTTTGTAAATACCATATTCCTTTTAATTATTTCATAGAATCACTATCTTATCAAACATCAATTAAATCTTTTTCCGCTCTATTTAACAAAACTGCGTTTGTAGCAACAATTATTGAGGAAAGGCTCATCAAAAGCGCTGATATTTCAGGACGAAGCGATATTTGAAAGCCTGGATATAAAACGCCAGCCGCAACAGGAATTGCGAGTAAATTATAAATCGACGCCCAGAAAAGGTTTTGCTTCATCTTTCTTACGGTTGCTTTAGAAAGTCGAATTGCCCGCAGAACATCAGCCGGATCGGATTTCATAAGCACCACTTTCGCAGTTTCTATTGCCACATCTGTTCCGGCTCCTATTGCAATTCCGATATCGGCCTGAGCAAGAGCAGGCGCATCATTGACGCCATCCCCTACCATAGCCACAAATTTTCCTTCGTCCTGAAGTTTTTTAACAAACGAAGCTTTATCTTCGGGAAGAACTTCAGCAAAAATTCGTTTTATACCAAGCTTTTTTCCAATGGTCTCTCCTGTTTTTTTGTTATCCCCTGTTATCATCGCTACTTCAAGTCCTAGTTTCATCATTTTCTCGATTGCTATTTTTGCCGTTGGTTTAATTGGATCCTCTGCTCCTGCAACGCCTGCTATTTTTCCATCAACTGCAAGTACCATAATTGTTTTCCCTTCAGAGAGCAACCTATCAATATCTTTTTGAAGCGGAGTAATGTCTACTTTTCTATCATTCATTAACCTCACGGTACCAACAAGTACGTGTTTCCCAGCTTGTGGTGAGCCTGCCGAATCTACAACAACTGCCTCGACACCATGCCCTGCAAGGTTTTTGAACCCTTCGACTTTGCTCAGGGTAAGTTTTTCTTTTTTCGCTTTTTCAAGAACAGCTTTACTTAGCGGATGACTCGAGTTTTTTTCTACAGAAGCAATAAACCAGAGAGCCTTTTGTTCATTTGATATTTTTGTTTTCATTGGAAATTGGAAATTGGAAATTGGAAATTCCGTAACTGATACTATATCAGTTACGGTGGGTTTCCCTTCTGTCAGCGTCCCTGTTTTGTCAAGGACAATTGCCTGAACTTTTGAAACCTGCTCTAAAGTCGGCGCATCTTTTATCAAAATATTATGTTTTGCTCCAAGTCCTGTTCCTACTGCTACGGCCGTGGGGGTTGCAAGACCAAGCGCATCGGGACAGGCAATAACAACTGTTGAAATAGCAAAAGTGAGAGCAAAAAGAAGAGGCTGACCCATTATAAAAAACCAAACCGTAAATGTTAATAATCCTCCGCCTACTGCTACTATCACAAGATACTTTGCAAACCTGTCGGCAAGTTTTTGTCCGGGAGCTTTTGAGTTTTGGGCGGTTTCAACCATTTTTACAATTTGTGCCAAAGCTGTATCTTCGCCTATTTTAGTTGCCCTAAACTGCACTGATCCTGATTGATTAATTGAACCTCCAATAACTTTGTCTCCTTTTTTCTTTGCAACAGGGATTGACTCTCCGGTAACAAGCGATTCATCAATCGCTGTTTCACCTTCTACTATTTCTCCGTCAACAGGTACTTTATCTCCCGGTTTAAGAAGAATAATATCTCCAAGTTTTACTTCGGAAGTAGGAATAAGTTCTTCTTTTCCATTTCGAATTACTCTTGTTTTAGGAGGAACCAGATTAAAAAGCGCTTGCAGAGCATCTGTTGTTCCTCTTCTTGATTTCATTTCCATCCAATGGCCAAAAAGGACAAAAGTGGTAAGCATTGCCGCTGCTTCATAAAACGATTCCTGACTCCCTATTAATGTTAGAACAATACTGAAAAAGTAGGCTGCTGTAATTCCAACCGCAATTAAAACAGCCATGTTAAGGGTTTTTTGCTTGAGCGCAATGTAGCTTGAGTAGAGGAATATCCATCCGCTATAGAAAAACACAGGAGTTGTTAATAAAAACATGATCCAGTTAGCGGGTATTGGGGTAGACAACTGTAAACCGAAAATATTCATTCCAAGAGGAGAATAAGCGACAATTGGAATTGTAAGAAGTAAAGATACGAAAAATTTATTGCGAATATCCTCTTCCATGAGCTTTGCCATTTCACGTCCTGCTAAACCCGTATGTTCCATTCCCATGCTCATTGTCATACTCATCTTGAATTTTTCCCAAAAACCCATTCCAGAAACTGGCTTCATGGTATGTATATCTATGTTTTCATGCTCCATTTTCTTCCGTGAAGGAACAAGCTTCATGCCACATTTTGGACAGGCTCCGGGTTTATCTGATTGAACCTCAGCATGCATTGGGCATGTATACGTTTGCTTCTGTTTTGTCATATCACATCACCTTTACATTTTACTTCATTGAAGCTTGATAACATCGTTAATTGAATTGAGATAATCGAAAGCGTAATCCAATTCCCCTTTTGCATCAGAATAAATTATAAATAATGTCTGGCCTTTCACAACATTAGTCCCTAATGGCGAGCAAAAATATACACCTGCCGAAGGAGATTTAGGAGCGCCGGCAAGTTTGGCAATCTTGGCTAATTTCCTATTGTCTATTTCTGTGACCGTGCCTTTTGCATGAGACACAATTTCTTTTTTGTATTTTGCCAAACGCGGTTCCTTGTATCCTCCCTGCGCGATACAGATTTTGTAAAATTTGTCCCAAGCTTTTCCGCTTTCAAGAATTTGTTTTGCATTTGTTTCTCCTTCACCCTTTTTTACTTTTCCGGAAAGTTCAAGCAGGGCGCCCGCAATTGTCAATGCTCTTTGCTTTAAATCTTGCGGAGCATTTTTACTATTTCGCAACACAGCAAGAAAATCCATCGCTTCTAAAGTTGGACCAATTCCTCTCCCTACGGGTTGCGATCCGTTGGTAATGAGTACATCAACAGTAAGATTAATTGATTTTCCAACTTCTTTGAAATACTGCTCAAGCCGCAGGGCTTCTTTCTCTGTTCTGACTTTTGCTGTTTTTCCTACGGGAATATCAATTACCACATGCGTTGAGCCTGCTGCTTTTTTTTTGGAAAGGACAGAGGCAATCATTTGCCCTTTACTGTCCAGATCAAGCGCTTTCTCAATTGCTATGAGAATATCATCTGCGGGGCTGAGATTAACTGATCCTCCCCAAACAATACATCCGCCTTCTTTAGCAACAACCTCACGTATTTTTTCAGGAGTTAGATCCACCGAAGTGACTGTTTCCATTGCATCGGCTGTTCCGGCAGGAGAGGTAATTGCCCGCGAAGATGTCTTGGGAATAGTTAATCCTGCCGCGGCAACAATCGCAACCACAATCGGAGTGGTGCGGTTTCCGGGCAAACCGCCAACACAATGTTTGTCCAGCACAATTTTCGTATTCCAACGCATCTTTGTACCCGAATCAATCATGGCTTTTGTCAAACCTGTGATTTCGTCTATATCAAGATTATCGCCGGCAGATGCGGTAATAAATGCGGACAATTCAAGATCTGAATATAATCCATTTGTCACATCGGCAATAATTCTTGTCAGTGCCGCATCGTTCAGTTTCTCTCCGTATACTTTCGCCCGTACATCATGCAGTGAAGAAATCGGTTTAAGATGGGAGATTGAAATAATATCGCCATCTTTTACAGCAAGATTTCTCATGGCAATTTCAGAAAGTCCTGCTTCTTCGTGAGAAAGAATATTTGAGGTAACAACATTGAGAGTGGCGACGATCGTTTTCTCCTTGTGGACGACGACAACTCTTGTCAATGCTGTGAATCCTTCAGAAATGCAGATGTAACAGTCTGACCGCATATAAATGATATTCTCGCGGTATGTGTCAATACCGATTGATTTTACCCTTAACTGGTTTAAGGCATGCTGTTTCATATGAATCTAAGAAATTGAAAATAAAATATAAAAAATAGCACAATATGAATTGGTGCGGTTATGAGACCTGGTACATATTTCTTCTTGAATCCAAACCAAACAATATGCTGAACTCCATTTGCAAACATTAATGCTATAAAAAAAAGTAGCAGCTCACTTCTGTAAGGAAAGTCTTTAATAAAAACTACTAATGACCAAAAGAGGTTGTGAATTATCTCAAAGATTAAGAAAGTTTTAAAAGAAAGCTTAGTAAAGTACCACTTTTTATGAAAGCCTGTTGATAATTCTTCAACAGAATGAAGTATTTGTACAAGAAGCATAGCAATTGGAATAATCTCGACATTTATCATATTAATGAAATGTTTTTTTAACTTCTGTCTTGTTGATTGTTCTTTTTAATGCCAAGGATCATACGATTTTCCGATTGCTAATCGAGCACCACCAATTAAATTATATATTTCTGAAAACGCTGTATATAGATAAGGAATGCGAATTCCGAAAAGCTTTACGTAAAATGCTTGATTTAAAGAAAGACCACTTGGAATTGTATTGCCAATTTTGTTAAGAACAACATCTTTATCTGTTTTTCTTTTTGTATTAAGACTTGAGATTTTGATACCTTCATAGACAGAGCTGACAGGAATCCCTCGTAGGCTTTCTCCATACAATTCATATTTTGTTGGCTTGAGATATTCACTTTTAATTGATAGAGATATGTAATTGTTAGGTTTATATTCAAAATAATCTTTGGTAAATTTACCTCGTAATAAAACTCCAAAAGTAAGATAATTATCCTTTTGATATTCATCCCATTCAAAACCAGGCGCACGCTTGGTTATTTTTTTAAATCCCTGCTCTTTAAATCTTTTGGAAACTTCGTCATAAATTTTTTCATCTATCAAAAGATCTATATCATGCAATTTACGATGTGCCCTATTATTAATAGCAGCAACAAGCGTTGAGCCGATTATGCGATAATCCTCAAATCCTGCGAATACTTTCCTGATTACTTTTAGGCTATTCTTAAGTTGTTCGATATTGTCTTCCATTTTATTCGACTATAATTTTTCCATGAAACATATTCATTCAGATTTGAAATGTTTTCCTACTCCGCTTATCATCTGATTAACGCACCATTTTGCGTAGAATCTTCCAAAAAGAATTCCTAACAAACGAGTTTTAAAAGAGTTTGGTAGATTATAATCAATATATACTTTTAATTTGGAATTGCTATTTTCTGGCTTTATCTCAAAGCCTAATTTGTAATGACCGATAACAATAATATCTAAATCTCCCACCGTCTGCCATTCTTTACGGTAAGGTGGCTGATGATGAGTGATAACTTCATCAAGAAACAACTTAATCCCAAAAACTGTTCCGCTCATTCGAAGGTGTGATCCTACTTTTTGGAAATTTCTATCATCTGGATGTGTAGTCATCTTTCCACCACCCATCATCCAGGAAGATTTATTCATATGAGAAGAAAAATTAGTATGGTCATCCGCATAAATAAATACTTCCTCAGGACTAGCAGGTATAAGTATGTTTTCTTCATAGTGTCTACTGTATTTTTCTTTTGTATTCATATTTTATTTAAGCTAATCTCTTCCACTTAATATGTTCATAGATACTAGACCATAAAAATCCGAAGCTGAACGCAAACATTAACTCCTCAAACGGAATACCAAAGATCAGAACACCGGAAATTGCATTTAGATTCCAAACTCGTTCCACATAGCCGGGATAAAGTATAATAAGTACAATAAAATATATAAAATAGATTGCGGTAAATATAAAGGCACTAACTATCATCTTCTTTTTCAGATCAGGACGGCAATACCAGGAAAAAAAGCCTCCAATAATCATTGCTATAACTGCCGAATATATGGGGTTAAGCTCGGTAGTAACCCATAGGGAGAAGAAAACAATGGGGGCGGACAAAAGAGCAAGAAGATGATATCTGTGTTTCGGAAGATGCTGTTCGTGCTTTGTTATTTGTTCATGTTTGGTAGGAAATATTCTCTCGTAAATCACAACAGCTATACCGCCGACGCCGAATGAGAAGATTAAGCTTTCAATATCAAAACCTGTCTTGTGCGCCAAATCAAAAAGCGAAGGCGGATTCCAATATGCCGGAACAAAGAGCGGCTCCGAGAGTCCCAAAAGAGATGTCCACAAACTTACAACCAGCATCTCCTTCCTGCTTTCTTTGTTTTTTAGGAAGGCGTAGATTACTCCCCAAATAACAATAAGAAACATACTCCATAAAAACCATGCAAATTGCGGTTCGTGCGGTGAATTCATGTTTTTTGATCCTCTTTCTTTTCAACCAAAAACATCCCACATTTCGGGCATTTGCCCGGTTTGTCGGATTGAACTTCCGGGTGCATTGGACAAGTATAGATATTATTTGTCGATAGTTCTTTCTTTTCCACAAAAACCCACCTTTCCTTTCTCAAGTTTTTACGGTTTTCTCTGAACACTAACAGAATTTATTTTTTAGCTAAATTGTTGTAAATTTTGGCGAATGCGTAAAACGCGAGCCATGTAACTATCCCTAAAGAAAAAGCGCCGACAATGGCTGTTCCAAAATCAACCGCTTGGGATGCGCGCATCGCGTCTAAATTGATCATATGGAACCAAGAGTTTGCGATCGAAAACGAGAAATCGGGCGCAACAGTTACCAAAACCCAACAAATAAACGATCCGACAACTGCTACAATCGTAGCTGCATTTGCAAGACGTACCGGGTTATGCATATCTTCTCACCTCCTCTCCATCATCTACAAAACTTCGAACTTACTCATCATACCACTTTCCATATGTTCCGGAATATGACAATGGATTAACCAATCTCCTGGATTGTCCATCTCAACCAATAATTCAACAGTATCGCCATTTTGAACCAAAACCGTATCTTTCCAGACTAGGTTTTGGTTTTGGATTCCATTTGTGCTTACAACCAAGAATCTCTGTCCATGAATATGAATTGGGTGCTGCATTGGATGATCCGAATCCGGATCGTTAAAGATTTTGATTTTTACCTTATCGCCTTTTTTAAATTGCCAATCAATGCCCATATTTTCTTTTTGCGTTGCATCATCAACCAGCTTCCACTTCAATGTTTTGTTGGTAAACATCGTATTCATCATAGACATATCATCCTCCCATTCTATCTTTTCATTTGAATCCCCCATCATCATGTTTCCTCCCATCATTGATCCGTCCGGCATCATATGACCACCCTGTTGATTTCCCATCATGCCACCCATCATATCAATAGTTAAGTTAAGAGTTTTATCAGGATTTTTGGAAAAAAGCGCACGAAGTGGATTTAGCGAATCGATTAAATCTTGATTCGTTCGGGCGATTAAAAAGTATGAAACAGTAACCGGGTACTCCTCAACCGCGATCATTCCTATATCATAAGTCTTATCAGGAGTCTTGTGGACAATTTGATACTCTCCGTTCTCCTCAGACCAAATCTCAACCACTGCGCGTTCTGACGGTCCTATTACTACCGAATCAACCCATTCTTCACGCTCATACTTTCCGTTATCTCCCCCAACCAATTTCATACGGATATTTGGAATCGAAAAATTAAATACCCGGGTATTTGCGGCATTTGTTATGTAGAAGCGAACTCTTTCCCCCTGTTTTATATTTAATTTATAATTATCGCTTCCATTAATAAGCATTACATTGCCAAATCTTCCCATTAGGGCATGGTCTACTATCGATTTGCTAAATGGCGCGATTTTTCCATTCTCAATAAGAATATCATCCAGAAAGAGCACTTCCTCTCTATCAACTTCTGCCCAGTAATCTTTTTGTGGAGGCGTAACCAGAAAGTTTCCATATAATCCAAGCTCTTGAGCGTAATCCTCACGAACATGCGGGTGATACCAAAAAATTCCAACATCTGGAAATTTTAATTTGTAAGTAAAACTCTCCCCCTGTTTCGCTGCTTTTTGAGTAACATCCGGAACACCATCGAATTTATTTTCAACTCTTATTCCATGTGAGTGGATTGTGCTATCAACATCAATATCATTTTTAAAATTTAGTGTGATTTCTGCACCTTGAGGAACTTTTATCAAGGGGCCAGGAATTGAACCATTATACGCAAGCATTTTTACTTCCTGACTATTTATCGTTTTCCTTACAATACTTGCAGTTAAATTATAACTATCACCATTTTCAAGTTCGATAGTCTCAGTCTCTTTTGCAAGAGGATAATTTTCCGTCGTAGTAGAAAATCCGCCTTTTTGATCCAGCACTCTGCTGTTTGAGTATAAATAAATACCTACTCCTACCAGGATAATTCCAACAATAATAATTCTTTGTATATTGTTCATGGTTGTACAGATATTATATCACTATTGTTAGTGCTACTTTAAATACTTATCATAAAATGCAACCGTTCTTTCAGAAATCAAATCCCAACCTAAATTTTTAAAATTGTGATCCTGTCCTTCGTATTCAAAATACTCAACTTGTTTACCTTCCTTCTTCAAAGCGTCATTTAACTCCTTTGACCATTCAGGCTTAACTTCCGTATCTGAAAGCCCTTGATGCAAGCTTATAGGAGACGAGATATACCTTAAATAATCTATAGGGGAAGTACCGCCATCATCGGGATTACCGGTTGGCTGCGGTCGTCTACCGCCATAAAACCTGGCATTATCTGAAGATCTTCCACTTGTCGGCGCCCATAAAACAATCACTTTTACTTTGTCTGTTGCTTCCGCAGTCCGAAGCAACACTTCTCCTCCCATAGAGTGTCCCCACATACCTATACGATTCGTATCAGCTTCTGGTAAGTTTTTTATCGAGGCAATTAAATTTAGTATGTCTATTGTGTAATTAGGATTATGTCCCCGTGACCCTTGAGCGTCGTTTTCCGATTTTCCAAACCCCCGATAGTCGGAGGCCAGAGTAAGATAACCCCGCCTTGCCAAAATATCTGCCATTGTTTGCGTACCATCTCCGCTTTGAAAAGATGACTGATTAAAATAACCATGATTAAGAACAATAACAGAAAACGGTCCGTTTCCTTTTGGGACATTCATTCTTCCATAGATTGTCAGATCATCAGAAGGATAAGAGAAAATGTAACTTACATATTCTGTATTTTCAGAAATAGTTTCTTCGATCGTAATTTCTCCTCCTTTATACTCTCTTTTGCGCAAGTCTTCAATAAATGATTGATTATTATTACTGCTATTTTCTAATAACTGATCACCTTCAGGATTAGTATTTTGTGGTTTATCTAATTGCTGAGTAGGAATAGAGGAGTTATTTTTTTGCCATAGAATAAATGACCCTATGCCTAATAATAATATTATAGATAAAATTAATAGCTTTCTATTCATAATTTTACTTTTTTAATGACTTGACCAATTGAGATTGCTTGTTTCTTCAGTATCTTCTTGGTTTTTAACTTCATTTGTTTTTGTTGAGATAAGATATATATTGCTATCTGCCTGATTTCTCGCATAAAGTTCTGCACCATCAGTTGAAAGAGCAAGTTGGTGAGGTTTACTTTCGGAAGGCAGTTGTATTAACTGAACTTTAAATGTACTTGTGTTAATTTTATATATCGCGTTGCCAGTTTCTGCCGAAACATACGCATATTTACCATCTGGTGTAAGAATAATATCTGCCAAATCTAAACTTACTCCAATTGGAACTCTTTTTGCAATTTTGTCTGTCGTTGGATTTATAGAAATTACCTGATCTGTTGCCATCATAACGTGTTGATCTCTTTTTGTCTTTTCAACAAGCTTTTTACTCATTGCCTGTATTTCTTCATTTGAGGCGCTCGCTGTAATCCAGATCTGTTTTTTACCATCTGTAATTGTAACGTCATGAGGAGTAAATTTAATAAGAAAATCTCCTTCTTTTGCAGATAAATCAATTGTAGTTATCTCTTTCTTATTCTGTGTATCAAACACGATTACTTTGTCTGCTCCCACCCTATATTCTTTATTATCAGTATTTTGATTTACAAAAGTTGAATTGGTTTTTTGCCAAATAAAAACTCCGCCACTGCTAAGAATAAGTAAAATAATTACAACCAATATACTTTTTGAAATCATACCTACTAATTATCGAATTTTGCTCCATGAGTCACCACCGTCTATGCTTTTATAAATACTGTTTTTATCTGCTTATTCATAGCGAACTTCTATTTTGTCTCCATCGCGCATTTGATAATTTTCAAAATCTGTGTTTGCTTTTCCATTCACAAGCATTTTCATTTTTCCATCAGGCCCATTGGTTTCATCAAAAATCTGTGTAGAACTAAACTCTTTACCCCAGATTCTAAAGAAATTCTTGAGTTTTGTTTCATCTTTCGTAACAACTCCTTTCATTTCCATATGGATTACTCCATCTTTAGCATCCTGATCATGGGTATGGATTTCCTGATGCACAGCGCCTATTCCAAGATTAGCTGGAATTTCCTGTTTTCGACCTTTAATAGTAATTGTTAGTTTTGGATGCCAATGGAACCCATTACGCTCTACAATTTCACTTTCGGGAACAGAAAGGTTTTCACTTTTTGATAAAAAGAAAACGCCCCCAACTAAAATAACAAGTGTTAACAGTCCAATTCCGCCTATAATTTTTACCTCTGTACTAAGATGCATGCTGTACGTGGTCTCCTTCTCCACCACAGCCGTCAGATAAATTCCACACTTCCGTAATTTGCTCTCCTGTAAAACCTTTTTCAACAATTAAAAACTTTGCCAGTCCCCCATAAACATACCATCTCCAACATTTGCAGCAACATGGCCCTTTTTCATTTGAATTAGCCATTGCAAAATCATATGCTTTCTGCTGTTCAGGTGTTAATGCGTCCTCATAATGGTTCTTCATTTTTTTAGCAAGTTCTGCGTCTATATCGTAAGGATCTTGTGGAATTTCTTTGATGTTTGAGAACTTTTTTAAACCCTCTACCTGCTCTTTATACCTGTGCCAATTCATAGGACTGCAGCAAGATCCTTGCAGACGATCCCCATCTTTCATAGATGAAATTGAATCGGTAAATGTTCCTGAACATGATGAATTGCCCTTTGTGCTTAACTGCTGAAATTTTGCATAAAGAGGGTCGTTAGTATCAGCTGTTGCCGAATTTTTAGTACTAAGGAATAAAGGCTTTTCTCCATTCCAAACAAAAGCCAGAAACCCAAGCATTCCTACCAAAACAATTAGAAAGATTAATAAATAATTTTTTTTCATACTTTTTTTGAAGGTATTTCGCAATATTCCTTCTCGAAAACAGTTTTTAACAAAAGATAGAATGAGATTGAGAGAAGTATAACTGCCAAGGATGAAATTTCAGCGCCTCTAAAAGGCAAGTAAACAATACTTCCCGAAAGACCCAATAGCGATAAAACAGGGAGGCTACACGCAGCGCAGCCGCTTCCCGCAATCCCAAGCAATGTGTTTCCTCCCACAATAAAATGCAGATTTTTAACACCGCGCAAAAGTTTTATCTGTCTTGCCAATAATGTAAGATTAGCTCCGGTTAAAATAGCAGTTAAGAACAAAAGGAAAAGACCCATGCCACTCATTGCCGTCCACATGCCGGAAAGTAAAGCAAATAGTAAACTTGCCTTGTAAATTACTGAAAATGAACCAAAAACCGTAGCTTGTACAAGCCTTAAGTTCATAAGGTAAGTAGCGAATATCACGTAGATGCTAGCGATGACAAGGGTTGGAAAAAGAAATTTTGAGGATATTAAAATCTTTTGCATACATAATACATTATAAATTATTTTAATTGCTCATCAATGATTGTTTTAAATGCAGCATAAGGCTGAGCGCCAACTACAATAGTACCTGTGAATTTACCGGAAGAATCTGATTTGCCAATAAAAAATGTAGGAGTGCCGGTTGCGCCATACGCAGATGCATCTGCCAAATCTTTGTCCACTTCGACTTTGTATTTTTCTGAATCTAAACATCCTTGAAGAGCAGAGCCGTTTAGCCCAAGATCATTTGCGATAACTGAAAGCTGGTCAAGTGCAAGTCCAGTTCCATTTGACGTTGTTCTTTTAAAAATCTCGTCATGGTACTTAAAATACGCTGTGTCTCCACCTTGGTCTCTAGCGCACTCGGCAGCTTGCGACTCTTTATGCGCGTTTTGATGGAAAGAAAGCGGAAGATCACGCATTACAAGTTTTATTTTTCCCGTATCTATATATTCGCTTTTGATTTGAGATAATGTCTCATCAACAAACCGCTTACAAAACGGACACTCATAATCAACAAACTCAATCATAGTTATTGGAGCATTTTTATCTCCAAGCACCGGATCGTCATCTGTGGAAACCTCTTTGGAACCTCCCTGTGGGTCGGCCTGCGGCGCAGTCCGTGGTGAAGTCTGACCAGCTTTTGTATCTTCCGTACCTTTCTCTAAATACTGGACTTTAGTGTACAAAGCTCCTATGAAAAATGATGCAACTATTAGAAGAACTATAAGAACTCGATTCGTTAGTGATTTTTTCTTAACTGCCATAGTCTCTACTACAAATTGTAGTAGTAAACTGCTTCATTTGTCAAGAGACCAAAACTGTCTGGATGGGGTATAAGAAGACGGCATTTCTGAATAAAGTTTGCTTGTCGCGCAAATCATTACAAAATCATGATTATCATAATGTGCTTCGCTTACGTGTATAGGCACTAATACAATTAATGCGACAATACCAATTGATGCAATACTGATAAAAAGATTTAATAACTTGACTTTTTTTCTCTCTCTTTGTTTTGATAAAAGAGCATAAATTCTTTCTTCAAGCGTATCATGATCCATAATGCTTGCAACAGATGAAGGCACAACAGCCGGCACTACAAGAATCTTTTTAAGCGCTGAGACAAGGAAGCGGCTATCTCCGATTTTCGCTACCGCGAAATTGTCAGCTTCTATTTCCCGCCTTACTTTATAATTTTTGATAAGATCGTTTATTAAAGGAAAAGCAAAAGACAGCGACCCTACTATAAAAACAATTAGGTTTATAAGGGTATCCCCTCTTTCTAAATGATAGCGTTCGTGCTCAACAACAGTTCTTAATTCCTTTTTTGAAAGTTTTAATATCAAATTTGAAGAAATATAAATTTTTGGTTTTATAATCCCAAGACAAAAAGCGAATTTGGCGGTTGATTTTATGATAACGGTTTTTTCTTTCTGGTTCTCAACTATTATCTTACTTTTTAATTTAGATTTTAAGGATTGGGAACGAAAATAAAATATAACTAACTTTAGTCCCAAAACGCTTACGAAACCAAACAGCAAAAGAAACGGAACAAAATTTAAGTAAAGTGGCATTTGAATCATGCTTGAGTTTATAAACGACTGGCAATAATAAATCGCATGGGGAAAAAAAGGTAAGAACTTTTGAAAAATAGCCAATAAAATACCTGTAAACGAAATAAATAATCCAGAAAATAAAAACAGATTTTTATTTACTTTTATCATGTTTCTCGATAAATTTTAAAAACTGCATTCGTTTTTTCTTAGGAAGCCCATCAATCCCTTCCGCAAACGAAGCAATCGCGGTGTCACCAAAAGAATCTATAAATTTATTTAAAAACGACTTGGCAATGCTTTTGCCATATCGTTCTTTTGAAAGTTTTGGAGAATAAACATAACCTATTCTCTTTTCTTTTCTAATTAGAAGGCCTTTTTCGTAAAGTCTTTGAAGAATCGTCGCGACAGTAGTGTAAGCCAATTTTCGGTTTTTTTTAAGCTTGGTCAAAACATCCCGTCCAGAACACTCATTGCATTCCCAAACGATGTCCATTATTTGTTTCTCCAACTCTCCAAGAGAAATTGTTTTCATACTACATATTGTAGAATGAATCTACATAAATTACAACAACAATAAAATAACTACCACACACTATAGTATTTTTGCTATTGCCTTAACAACAAAATTATTTCTTCTGTATTTGTTTCCAGAGCCAGACTCCCAAAAGGACTAAATCAATAAACATTACTATCCCAATTAATCCAAATCCTCCCATCATGTTCCCGTAATCCCATCCCATCATATTACTCACCTCCTTTACTTATGATTTTTGTATTTTGCAGGTTCGTGTTCCTGGTCTTTTTCTCCTGTACTTTCGAGAGAGTACTCGCGGTCTCCTCCTTCTGCAAATGAACTCAACGTATGCCCTGTGCCAATATTTATATCGTCGCTATTAAACCACAAGCTTTCACAAAAATCACATAAATAACCGGTTGTTCCGCTCTTTTTAAATTTCACTTTTCCAACTTTACCCTCCTCGCATTTTGGACAAATCATAGATGCACCCCCTTTCCAATATTTTGCGCTACTTTTTTACTACGTAAAAAAACATCATTCAATGGAATATTAATTTCTGTCACGAGTTCTCCAAGAACTTTTTTTGCAAGACGCTTTGGCAGATGTTTTTTTATCTTGTTGAAAAATTCCTTATGCCCGCCAAGAATAATAAATTCTATGCGTTTTTGTTTTACAAAATCATCAACAGACTGCGCAATAAGCTTCAAATGTCTGTGTAAATGATCTTCTATATGCCTTAATATCTTATCTTGGGCATCCCAAGTATCATCCCCATGTTTTACTTTTTGCGGCACAAAACCATTTACAATATCTTCATGCTCTTCTATTTTACCAAGATGAACTGTAAATAGTCGAGCTCTCTTTCTATCCGCTAACAAAACAAGATACGCTCCATAACGCGAGATTGTTTCGACAATTGGCGCAACATTTGGAGAGTAAGAAATAGAAACATCCGGAGGCAAATAAAACTCGAATTGAAGTACTTTAAAAAGATGCGCGCCTGCGGTAAAAAAAACAATACTTCTGTTTCCCCTTGTATCAAATGATTCTTGTAAATATTTCTCAATCTTTTTAAGATCTTCTCTAAATGCCTTTTTCTCCAAACTTGTAAGACTCTTATGAATAAGCAAGTGAAAAAGCGTAACAAGAACCGTTCCGGATGGCGATTTCTTATCTTTAAAGCCTAAATACAAAGAAAGTATTTTGTACGGCGATCTTTTGTGGGATGCAAGTCGCTGTAAATTTTTTTCCACATTTTGATAATTCATATCATATCCTTTCTACCTTCTTGTCCGGATAGACCTGCGATCAAAATATTCGCTGTCGCTTGACATATGCTTTCCTTTATAAGTCTCCAGCTCCTTTAAAAGATGACTAAAACCTAAATTTGTCGCTTCTTCTATTGTCTTACCAAGAATTTTGACTACAAGCGGTTTTTTTGGAAGAATTAACTTCAGTGTGCCATCATAATATACCGGATTATCAATGTGTTTTTTTCCCGCTTTCTTTAAGCTTTTTTTCTTGTGTTTCCTGACAATAATATCTAAAAGCGGCAAGTCTCGGTCAAACTTTGGCAAAAACTTCGCAAGTTTTTCGATGTGAACTTGCAAATATTTTTCTAAGCCTTCCGAAAGCGAACAGTCTTTAGTTGTAATTGTATAATGCATTTTTAAAGTATATCAAATTTTTGCAACAACGCAGTGATATAAATCACTATCCTTTAACTACAACGATTGGCCTAAGTCTTGCGACTTTTTTAGCAAGACCGATCTTATCAACTACATTAACAACATCCTCAATATCTTTATACGCAAGTGGCGCTTCTTCCGACAAGTCTGTAACCGAACCGGTTTCGATGCGAATTCCCTCTTTTTCAAGATTTAATAATAGTTGCTTGCCTTGAATTTCTTTTTTTGCATGATGTCGAGACATCCGTCTTCCTGCACCATGACATGTTGAATAAAATGATTCTTTTCCTTTTGTAGTCCCGACCAGAACATAAGACGCAGTCCCCATGCTGCCAGGAATAATCACTGGCTGACCAACTTTCTGATACTCACCAACAAGTTCGGGATGATATGGGGGAAATGCTCTTGTTGCGCCTTTTCGATGAACTATAACTTTTTCCTGTCTTCCGTTTACTGTATGTTCTTCAACTTTTGCAATATTATGCGCTACATCATAGAGAACAGACAGCTTGCCTCCTGCTCCACCTAATATATTTTCCCAAACTTTTCGTATTTCATAAGTAATCATTTGTCTGTTTGCGAAGGCAAAATTTGCAGCAGCTGCCATTGCGTTAAAGTAATTCCTTCCTTCTTCTGAAGAAAATGGAGCGCAAGCGAGTTCCCGATCCGGAACGCTGATGTGATAACGAGCCATTGCCTGATTCATAAGGCGAATATAATCGGTTGCCACCTGATGTCCCAATCCTCTTGATCCTGTATGAATAAGAACTACTATTTGATTTACGCTTAATCCAAAAGCATGAGCAATCTTTTCGTCAAAAATTTCATCCACTCGGTCTATCTCTACGAAATGATTCCCTGCTCCCATAGTGCCAAGCTGATCATGGCCCCTCTTTTTTGCATGATCCGATACCGCACTTGGATCTGCATTTTTTAAAACACCATACGACTCGATAAAGTGCGTATCTATCTCTTCTCCATATCCTTCTTTGACAAGCCTATGTGCTCCTTCACTTAGCACCTCATCAAGTTTTCCCATACCTAATTTGAGTGATCCTGCGTGACCAACCCCTGATGGGATTTCCCTAAATAGATGTTTCGATAATTTTTCAAGATGCGGTTTTAATTCTTCAAGGGTTAATTTCGAGCGTAAAAGTCTTACGCCACAATTTATGTCATACCCTATTCCTCCCGGAGAAATCACGCCATCGGGATACAGTGTTGCCGCAACGCCTCCAATAGGAAAACCGTATCCTTCATGCGCATCAGGCATTACGATCGCGGCCTTTTTTATTCCCGGAAGTGTCGCAACATTTACCAGCTGTTCAACCGAACGGTCGCGCAGAATTTCGTCCAACATGCTTTCAGTCGCATACACCAAAGCAGGAACACGCATATCGGATCTGTATGATTTTGGTATCTTCCAAGTATATTCATCTACTTTTTTTAGATCATTTTTAGTAATATTCATAGTTTGAAACTCAAATATCAAACACAATCATTGTCTCATATTGCCCTTCATCATTTTTCCTGACTTCTGCTTCGTGATAAGTTACTGCTTTTATATCTTCCATAAATTTCTCTATTTTTACTCCCAAAATTCGCGCGTTAAGCGAATTCCCGTAGATCTCCAGTCTATCAATCGAGTAGAAAATTGCTTTATGAATATGGGAAAGCGTCAAAACTTCGGAAAGAAAATCAATCAAAAGCGATGTTGTATCATACGCAGTGATAGCAATCTCTTTTGCAAACAGGTGCTTGTTCAGAAAACGATCGTAATCTTTGCACAGAATTCTGTTCATACCTTCTAAAGCATTCTCAAAAAGTTGATCAAGCGATGCGCCTTTCGCCTGCAATCGTACATCCGCAACGTGTGGAATTATCTCGTAAGATTTCATAAGTATTCCTTGAACCAATCCACCGCAAGTTCTGCAACTTTTTCTAAAGCTCCCTTTTCTTCAAATAAGTGTGTTGCTCCCTCAACGATTTCTAACTTTTTCTCGCATCGAAGCAGGCTGTAAGCGCTTTCATTCAGTTCAATCACTCCGAAATCATTGCCTCCAACAATAAGAAGCGTTGGAGACTTAACCCGATCAAGAATTTCATTTGCCAAGTCGGGACGGCCGCCGCGAGATACGACTGCTTTAATCGCAGAACCCAAAACAGCCGCAACTTTTAGCGCCGCGGCCGCTCCCGTACTTGCTCCAAAAAGGCCGATCGATAAGTCTTTTGTTTCCGGATGTTTTTGCAACCATTTTACAATTTCAATCAGCCGACGCGTTAAAAGATTAATATCAAAACGGGTTTCATACACCTCATCTTCCTCTTCCGTTAATAAGTCTATAAGCAGTGTCGCTATATCTTCTTTTTGCAACACGCTGGCAACAAACGTATTCCTTGGGGACAACCTACTGCTCCCGCTTCCATGAGCAAAAAGCACAATGCCCTTAGCCGTTTTAGGAAGACTTAATATCCCTTCAAGCAAAACCGAGTTAATCCGAATAGAAATTTTTTTCATATACTTTCTCCATAAGTTGAGTTACCTCATCATCGGTTACCTGCGGAAAGTTTTCATACCATTCTCCAATTGCGTAAAACTCCCTTGGTTCTTCAAGCGCAATAAGTTCATCCACCTCTTTTCGAAGGACTTTTGCTGTATCTTTTGGGACAACAGGTGTTGCGACAATTATTTTTTTGGGCTGGCGATGCTTAAGCTCTTTAATTGCAACGCGCATGGTAAGACCTGTCGCGATACCGTCATCTACCAAAATAGCAATTTTCCCTTTTGCAGGTACTTCCTTTCTCCCTTGAAGGTATTTTTCTCTTCTGCGCCCTGCTTCCTTACGCTCTTTTTCAATCGCAGCTTTTAACCACTCTTCATCAATTGCCGACATTTCTTTTTCAGAACCGACTATATGCCCATTTTCTGCGGTCGCGGCAATTGCGTATTCCGGTTGAGACGGATGGCCGATTTTCCGGGTAATTATTAAATCAAGCGGGCAACGCAGGTATTTCGCGATTTCATAAGCAGTAACAACTCCACCTCTTGGAAGAGCGTACACCACACAATTTCCATCCTTAAATTTTTCTAAAGCAATCGCTAGCAATCTTCCAGCATCCGCTCTATCTTTAAAAAACATATACCCTACTTTTCTCTCCCTTAATGTGTTCTTACATGCTCCTCAGCCTTATCAATATCTTTTGCGATATCAAGTTCCTTTGGATGCTCATAATTTTCACTAAGCCCAATCCCCATTTCATGAGCGCTTTTTAAAGCATCGTCATCCGATTCAAGATCCGGCATGCTTCCGCTTATTGATTCCTCACCCTGCATTTGCGGGCTTTTTATTGTCAAATTTTTTTGTTTATTTTTCAACTTATTCACCCCCTCTTTTTAATATTATCATGAACAAAGCATACTTTTTGTATTTAAAAAATGCATTGATCTTGGTCATAAAAAATATGTGATAAGAATCAATGACTTTTATGTCCGAATCGCTTAATCTACATAATAATTAATATTTATGATTAAACTTCTTGAGGACGGCAACTATACGTTAATTGAAACTCACAAACATATCAAAATATTAAATCTTGGAAAAGGAAAGGTATTTGTGTGGATAAATGCTGCCGGAATCGGAGAAATCTTAGTTGCTTCACACAAACCCCACAAAACAGATCATATTCTTGCTGTTGGAAGATATAGGCTGTACCAAGTAAAGGATGAAGCAAAATTAACAGATCTTATCCATTTGGAATTATTGGTAGGAGAAGGGATTTGGCAAGGTTACCTCTTGACAAAAGGCCTTCCTCAAGCAAATACTAGTAGAGTAAGGATTATTCCAACTCTGGAAATAATTACAAAAAGCGTAAATTAATTTGTTTGATTACATGAAATACACTTTATCAATACTTCGGATCGGAATGGGTTGGATATTTTTCTGGGCGTTTTTGGATAAGCTATTGGGACTTGGTTTTGCAACCGAAACCGCCAAATCCTGGCTTTCCGGCAATTCGCCAACAACCGGATTTCTCAAATTTGCAACTCATGGACCATTCAAGCCCTTTTTTGAAAGCCTTGCGGGAAGTACAATTGTAGATTGGTTATTCATGATTGGTCTTTTTGGCATAGGACTTTCGCTAATTCTGGGAATTGGAATGAGGATTGCCGCGTACTCGGGATCATTATTGCTTTTTCTTATGTGGCTGGCGCTTCTTCCTCCTGAAAATAATCCAATCTTGGACGATCATATTATTTATATACTTGTTTTAATGGTGTTGGATCGCTCGGATGCCGGAGAATATTTTGGATTTGGAAAATCGTGGAAAAAAACAAGCCTTGTAAAAAAATATCCCCTTTTACGATAATTTATTATAACAAACCCAGCTCTTCCTCAAGCCCGCCTAAGTTTTTTACAATAATTGTATTCTTCTCAAAAGCTACCAACCCTTTAACTTTAAGCATTTTCATTTCTCGACTCACTGTTTCCCTGGTCATGCCGGATTGCGCTGCTAAATCTTTTTCTGAAATTTTAAGGGGACTGCCGAATCTTTTAGCATGAATGATTATTTCCGTGATAAGCCTGGCATATGCATTGCCTGCCATTAGATATGTCATCCGCATCAAAATCCCGTCTGTTCCCTTGTAAACTCTTCCCAGCAAATCATATAACACATCAGGATTATTTTTGACAAATTCGATGGTATTTTCCTTTGGGGCTCTCCAAACTTCAACGTCAGTTACCGCCTCAAAAAAATACATATTTTTTGTATTATTAATAGCCCATGACATGGGAAAAAAAGAAATGGGCTTGAAAATATTCACTACCAGTTCATCCCCTTTTTTGGAAATCGCGTATTCTTTAACGAAGCCTTTTTTGAGATAAAAAATTCCCGAAGGATTATCGTCTGCTCTAATAAGTAATTCTTTTTTTTTATATACTTGATGTTTAAATTGGGTAAAAAACTCCTCAAGCTTCTTGGCAATCTTATTATCCACAACTGGCATTATACCATTTCTTCATTACCTTTCCACCTTATCACTTTCCACCTTAGAGGTGGAATAGATACGCCACCTTGGAAAAAAACAGTCTCTCTTCCCAAAGTACACTACTACATAGTGCTATACTCTAGACCAAAAATCACTTCAAGTTTTGAGACTTGCAATCTTTTTAGTCTTATGCCATAGTTTATCCAGCACCTATCAAAATCTTGCAGAAAAGGTGCTGGGATTTAGGTATGGAGAATTCAAATCAAACTTCCCAAGCTCAGGAAATTAATAGTCAAATGCCTCCGATTAATAATAATTCCAGCAAATCAAAAGTCATTCCTATTATTCTTGGTATTGCAACTGTTGCAGTAATTGCCATCGGCGCTTATGTTTTGGGAACAAAACAACCCCAACCCGTAGTCCAAAACTCCGTTCAAACAATTCCCATCCCAACCCCAACTCCTATAACAAGTATATCTGAAGATACTACATTTGTAGCATACAGAAGTCTTGTCAAAGATGGATTTGGATATGAGGTAAAAGGAATTCCATATAACTGGTCTATCTTAAATGAAAATGAAAATCCTGGCGTTGACAACTTATATACTAGAATATTTTGTTCTTCCTATAATTATGACGCTTGTAAGAAGGGTACTTTTATACGCGTAAAGTACTTTGAATCAACAAAGATAAATCAAGACATAAAGGATAAAATTGACTCTCTTAAAAAATCTGGATTTACAGAATCGATAATTCAACCTAAAGACAAAGTCAGTTTAGTTAATGTTAATAAAACAGATTTTTACACATATGTTGTTGCGCCAAAAGGATTTTTTGAAATTTATGGAAAAGATATTCAGGAAGATCATCGAGGAATGGCTTATGGTTATTTTGTCTCTACATTTAAACTCATAAACTAAAGACTCCAATCAAATCCTCTCCACCTTCCGATTTACTAATCCCTAATCCGTGTCATGCCGAACTTGTTTCGGCATCTTAGAACGTGTTTTAAAAGTTTTCTACCACGTCATGCTGGCTTGTCCAGCATCTCTAAACACCTTGGAGATTCTGGATGCGCTGCGGCTTACCAGAATGACGATAGAATTAAAAATGGACTTTTCACAAACAGACTCTTAGTTCCTGAAAAGCTGAGATCCTGAAACAAGTTCAGGCCATTCGGCTCTGAGAGCCTCAGGCTCGTAGAGATGACACAAGAATTACTTCCCTTTTCTTGGTTTGAAGAAGTAATAATAGACAACAGGAATAAAGAAAAGCATGATGGTGCCTGAGAAAAGTTGTGATTTTATTCGTATCTAAGTGCTTCAATAGGCGAAAGAGAAGCGGCTTTGCGGGCAGGCATTACGCCAAAGATGATGCCCACTCCAACCGAAACCGCAAACGCCAAAGCAATAGACCACCAAGTTAGGGTGATTGTCATAAATTGCGAGAGTGCAAAACTCCCAAGCATTCCAGTAAGAATCCCAATAACTCCGCCTCCAACAGATAATAAAATAGCTTCTGTGAGAAATTGAAGGAGAATTATGTTTGGAGTTGCTCCCAGTGCTTTTCTCAAGCCTATTTCACGCGTTCGCTCTGTAACCGACACCAACATTATATTCATAATTCCTACTCCGCCAACCAAAAGCGAAATAGCGGCAATTCCAGAAAGCGCAAAGGTGAGCATATTAAGAATACTTGAAACACTCTGAAGAACTTCTTTCTGATCAACTAAAGTAAACTCGTCCTCGTCCAGTCTTTCTATCATAGACATTTGAATTTTTGATATTGCAGTATCCACAAGATCCGATGATGCAACTTTTGCATAAATAAAATTCAAATTATCCCTATCAAATAGACGCTTTGCGCTTGTGACTGGAATAATCGCCTGATCATCTAAGTTTGTCTGCCCAAGACCGCCCTTTTTTTCAAGCACCCCGATTACGCTGTAACGAAACTCACCAAGTTGAATTTTTGCACCAATTGGACTTGTGTCTGAAAAATAATCTAAGGCTACGTTGGCACCCAATACAATTACTTTCTTTAAAGATGTAACATCCGGTTCCGAAAAAAACTCTCCCTCCGACAAAGAGACATTCCTGACTTCTGTAAAATCAGAAGTCGTTCCAATTATCTGAACTGTTTTTTTAACATCTGCGTACCTTACAACGGCTGACCCCATAAGAAGTCCTGTTGCTTCAGATACCTCCGTGACATCATTTTTTAAACGCTTTACATCTTCAAGTTCAAGCTTTGAGTTTGCAATTGCTCCTAAACCTCCCCCTCGCGCAGATGCAAACCCCTGCTTTGTGTCAAATTGCCCGGGAATTATCAAGATAAGATTTGACCCCAATCCTTCAAGCTCTTCAACAACAAACGTTTTAACTCCTGACCCTAAGGACATAAGAAGAATTACTGACGACACGCCAATAATAACGCCCAGCATAGTTAAGGCCGACCTTGTTTTATTGCGAAGAATTGCCCTTGCGGATACATTTATTAATTGTTTAAACGGCATATTTTTTTAAGAAACTATTTTCCCATCCCTTATTTTTATGATTCTTTTCGCTTTTCTTGCAATATCCTGCTCGTGAGTCACAAGCACAACCGTGCTTCCTTTATCATTAAGTACCTTTAAAATATTCAAAATCTCCGTACCTGTTTTTGTGTCTAAATTTCCAGTTGGCTCATCGGCAAAAATAATCGAAGGGTTGTTAATTAGCGCCCGCGCAATTGCAACTCGCTGCTGTTGTCCTCCGGAAAGTTGATTTGGATAATGATATAACCGTTCTGAAAGCCCAACTTGCACAAGTGCTTCTTTTGCCCTTTTTTTAATCTCTTCCTCAGAGAAAGAAGCGTATATAAGAGGAAGCCCTACATTATCAAGAGCTGTAGTCCTCTCCAAAAGATTATATTGCTGAAATACAAATCCAATTTTTTTGTTTCTAATAACAGCCAGCTCACTTTCCGACAATTTAGAAACATCCTTTCCTTCCAGATAAACCAAACCCTTTGTGGGAACATCTAAAAGTCCCATAATATGCATCAGTGTTGATTTACCAGAACCAGAGGGTCCAACTATTGCGACAAATTCTCCCTTTCGTATGGTAATAGATGCAGAATCTAAAGCTCTTATCTCGTGCTCGCCTAGACGATATGTTTTTGTTACAGCAACAAGCTGCAAAAGGTTACCGTTTTTCATCTAAAGACTCATTAACTATAATCATCTCTCCTTCCGAAATACCTCTTAAAACCTCAACAAATCTTTCCGAATGCGTCCCTATCGTAACACGTCTTTTGTCCTTTTTCTCACCTTTTACAACATAAATAAAGTTTTGCTCTCCCTCTTCAATAAGCGATTTTCTTGGAGCAACAATTGCATCTTTTATTTCATTTTCTACAAACTCTGCTTCTCCTGATAATCCGTCAATTAGATTATGCTGATCGCTTCTTAATTTAATTTCAACACGAATCGCCGACCCTCCGCTTTCTGTTTCCTCTGTTATACTGCCAATAAAGGAAACTTTTCCCTCAAATGAACTTTTGGGAAATGCATCAAGCGTAACCTTTGCTTTTTGCCCGATTGATACTTTCGCAAAATCAGTCTCATCAACGCTCGCCACAAAGCTAAAATCTAATAGATTAACTATCTCAATTGTTTCTGTAATGTCAACAAATTCTCCTTTTTTTATTGACACCTTTGTAACTATTCCATCTATTGGCGAAAATAACGTTGCATCCTGCATTTGTTTTTCTATTTTTTTCATGGAATCATATGCCTTGTTTTGTTTTGCTTCTGAGCCTGTACGTTTGACTTTTTCGCTGAACGATTCGTCAGTCTTTCTGCCTGTTTCGTCATATACTTTTTCAACTTCTGCTTTTGCTGCTATAAAATCCTGCTCTGCCCCCCTCCAGGAAGCCTGAAGTTCTGTTATATCAAGTGACGTTAACGCCTCTCCCATGTAGACGCTATCGCCCTTTTTTACTCCAACCCACACAACTTTTCCCCCTGTTAGAAAATGTAATGATGCCTTTTGGGAAGCCTCAATGTTTCCAGAAGTAGTAAAAGAGAGGATAAGATTTTTCTTCTCTACCTTATATATCTCCTCAATTTTTCTCTCTCTTCTCCCCAGAGGAGTCAGTGTATATAAAAGGACAAAAACTACAACTACTCCGATTATAAGCCTTCGATGTTTGCGCGCGAATAGATTCAAACTTTTGATCATACTTTAAGAAAAGCCATTGTAGTACAAGAGGACACCAAAGTCAACTATAGGTCTTATCCTGTAAGTAAAACCCATCGACTTCTTGATGCCATAGCAAGATTAACTCGACGGTATAGAATATGGCATGGCATATTCAAACCAGATCTGAAATAGGCAGAAAACGAGGAAATTTCAATTTACATTGTATATATAAGCCATTCTCTTGTCAATAACTCTACTCCTAATTTGCTATTCATGCTTTTGAGGCTGAAATATTAGAGGGTAATGTCGCCGCAGGAAACATAGGTAGCTGCTTCTGTTTCAGACTTATGAACATTTATTCCAAGAGGCAATCCTGATTTTATTTGATCCAAGGTTACATCCAGCATTGTTTCCGATACACCATTTACAGGAGAATTCAAAGCATACTTAACTTCGCCAACGTCCGGACATGAACCCACATGAATATGCGCCGGCTGTGTCACGTCTTGTGTAGCTCCGGTTAAATTAAGCGTAACTTTTACTTTTCCGTCTACTTCTATCAGAGTTGCTGTACCGGATTCTCCGGAAGCGTTTTGCTCAGAAAGAGCAACTGTTACTTCGGTAGAAGCAGGTGCTTGGGTTGTTTCTTCCGGTTGCGAAACTGGTGTTGTTGGCTTGTTGGTAAGCATTAGAAAACCAACAATCGCTATTATAATAACAATTCCAATAATTACATTTTTATTCATCTAATATAGAGTAGATATGTTTTATTTACTTGTCAAGCAACAAAATAACAAACTAAATTCCTTTAATCTTAATAACCACCTTACCGCGGGGGTGGGCGCTTTCAAAATATTCAAATGCTTCTCGTGCTTCGTCAAGAGGAAAAACTTTATCGATTTGCGGATTGATTGCTCCCTTTTCAACAAGCTCTGTTAAACGCGCAAGAGTTTTATTATTGATACGCGTCACTTGTCCTATTGACGTTACACCATGCTCTTTGGCAAGTTCCGGATTTGGAACTCCAAGCATAGAAACAATAACTCCGCCTTTTTTAAGCACCTTAAAAGATCTTCCCATTGTATCCCCGCCAACTGTGTCAAACACAGCGTCAAAATCTTTTAATAAATCTTCAAACTTTTGTGTTTTGTAATCAATCACTTCATCTGCCCCAAGCCCTTTCGCAAACTCCCCATTTTCCGCACTCACGGTAGTTACAATGTAAGCCCCTAAATATTTAGCCAGTTGTATTGCGATGCTTCCGATACCGCCAGATCCACCATGAATAAGAATTTTTTGATCTTTCTTAAGCTTAATATGCTCTACCAAAACCTGTATTGCACTTGCTCCAACAAGAGGAAGAGATGCCGCTTCGACATGGTTAATATTCTTAGGTTTGTGTGAGATACCAACGGTTTTTGCCGCACAAAATTCTGCCAGTGCACCTGATCCGCCATTTACAATTAAAGACTGACCATAAACTTCATCCCCTATTTTAAAATCTAAAATACCTTTCCCCAACTGAAAAACAACTCCGGAAAAGTCGCCTCCTATTGTTACTGGAAATTGTAACGGCATCATTTCTTTCAGACGCCCTGACCGCAAGGTCACATCAAAAGGATTAAGGCTTGCCGCATGTATTTCAACAAGAATTTTTCCTGACTCAACAGTTGGTGAAGGGGCATTTTTATTAATTTCCAAAACCTCCGGTCCTCCGTACTTATTGTATTGCGTTGCTTTCATATGCTCATGTCTTTAAAATTTTTGAAACCTTTCTTATCATATCATATCCACCGACCAAAAAAAACCTATTTTGATACAATAGCTTTGTGAGTCCTATTAATTCTTTCGTTAACAACACTACCATGTATCGGTTGATGCTTTATTACTTGATTTTTTTGGTAGTGGTTGTTAGCTGCCTAAGCTTTATCAGACTTCTGCCATATAACGGTTTTCATATTTTAGGGAATGCAATTTATCTAAGTTTTGTATGTTGGATATCTAATAAAATTCTTGCCAAAATCCAAAAAGTTCAAACTAATCTTGAGTCAGCATTAATTTCCGGTTTGATTTTATCTTTAATATTTGGTCCAACAAACTTACTTGCGTTGTCTTCTTTTTGGATTCCTGCTTTCGCGGGAACGGCCGCAATGGCTAGTAAATATTTAATTATTTGGAGGGGACGGCATATTTTTAATCCCGCAGCTTTTGGGGCGCTGGCCTCTGCTCTAATTTTGGGTCAGGGCGCCAGTTGGTGGGTGGGAGGTTTATCCATAGCTCCCTTTATTTTAATCGGTGGATTTTTAATTCTGAAAAAAATTAGGAGATTTGAAATGGTGGGAGTATTTTTAATCAGCATGACTCTTTTGATGGTAGTAATTACTATTTTTGATGGTGAACCATTCAATCTATTCGTATGGCTGCACGATCAAGCGGCTTTTTTGTTCGTTTCACCCCTGGCTTTTTTTGCAATAGCAATGTTAGTTGAACCATTAACGTCTCCATTTAGAAGGTCTCACCAAATTGTGTATGCGATTTTAGTTTCGTTTTCCTTTTATCTGTTAGGATATCTAGTCCCATACTCTCTTGAGGCCTCCCTTTTAATAGGCAACCTTTTTGCCTACATTGTTAACGGTAGTTTTAGGCAGGTGTTAACTTTACGCAAAAAAGAAATACTGTCCAAAGATGTAATTGGATTTTGGTTTGAACCGTGGAAAAAGTTTGAATTTAAACCAGGCCAGTTTTTGGAATGGACATTATCTCATCAGCATCCGGACACCAGAGGAGTTAGAAGATTTTTTACAATTGCCTCATCACCTGCCGAAGATTTAGTTTTACTGGCTTCTAAATTTTACGAAAAGCCCAGTACTTTCAAACAAGCCCTTATGAAGCTTGGGCCGGGGGACGAAATAATTGCCTCTGACTTAGAAGGGGAGTTTACTCTGCCTAACAATTTGGACACTAAACTGGTTTTTATAGCCGGGGGGGTTGGTATCACCCCATTTAGGGCTATGATTAAGTGGATTTTGTATAATAAACAACACAGAGATGTAATTTTACTTTTTTATAATAAAACAAAAGAAGATATTGTCTTTGAAGATATTTTCAAAAAGGCAGAGCGGTTTGGATTAAAAACAATTTACTTTAATACAGACAAAGGCGGTCATAATGATGAAAAATTTATCAATGAGAAAGTGCCTGACTTTAAAGAACGGACTTTTTATATTTCCGGCCCGGAGCCAATGGTAAAGATATTTGAAAAAATGCTAGGTAAAATGGGATTGAAGAAAAGCCAAATTAAAAGAGATTATTTCCCGGGATATTCCGAAACTTACACTACCTAACCACATCGTCATATCTGTACCGATCCCGTATCGGAATCCTATTGACGATCCGGTATTGTGCTACAAAACTGAAATTACAATTCCCATTGCCACTAATGATGCCAACTGGAATCCTGTATTTATGGCAAAAAGACTCCATTTCTTGCTGCCAAAGATTTCTGATGTTAGCTGAACCGGAATTATTTTCCCGAACAAATTTTGCAGTCTTTCTTGTGTGTCGCGAAAAAGTACACTGCCGATGCGCCGACTAGAATATAAACTACTCTTGAAAGACCTGACATTGGTCCAAAAATAGCTTCAACTAGATTGAAATTAAACAATCCGATAAGTCCCCAATTCAAAGCGCCAACAGCAACAAGCGTAACGACTACCATATGAAGCATTTTCATATTATCATCTCACCTCCTTCCATAATTAACAATAAATTAATAATTTGAGGACGTCAATAAGGAATTTTACTCTCGGCTTAAGTACATCTTTCTAAGTTTTTCCGGAAGTCTTTCAATTGCATATCTTAACATTGTTCGAGGCATTTGTTTGTAGTGTTTTTTTAAAAAGTCTTCAAGAATTTCTTGCGAGGATTGTTTGCCAACCTCTCTTAGCATCCACCCCACTGCTTTGTGAATTAAATCATGCGTATCATTAAGCAACATTTTAGAAATTGTTAATGTCTCCTGATACCGGCCGTCTTTTATAAACTGATAAGTCGCGACAATTGAAATCCGGCGCTCCCAAAGATTTTTCGATCGCGCAAGCTTAAACAAAACATTTTTGGATTTATCGAGCAAGTAATGTCCAACGATTTTATCTGCAGACAAATCCACCAAATCCCAATTGTTAATATACTTAGTATTTTTAAGATAATAATTATAAACTTTATTCTTATCCGCATCCGTGCCTTTTTCAAAACGGTGAACAAGTATAAGAAGCGCGATTAAACGCTCTTCGTGGATTTTTGATTGTAAAAGTTTTTTTATTTCATCAAACGATATTTCTTTGTATTTAATAGCTATTTTTCTAGACTGAGGAACTGTAAGTCCCAAAAAAATATCTCCTTCTCCATACTCCCCTTTTCCTGTCTTAAAAAACCCCTGAAGTACTTTTGCTTTTTGAGGATTGGAAAGTTTCTTTAATTCTTTTCTTAGTTTATCAATCACCTATTGATCATTATACCATTAAGCTACCTTAAATAGCTTTTGAAAAAATCAGCAGTTCTTTGCATAGCCTGAGCAAAGCTTGCTCCTGTCAAATTATGGCCTCCATTTTTATACTCATGCAACTCGTGAACAATTGTTGTTTTATCCAGAATTTCCATTAAATCTCTGCTATATCCAACACTAACTACATTATCATTAACTGCATGATGGATTTGAATCGCGCCTTTTGTATCCTGTAAGTAATTTGTCGGAATTACTTTCTGCCAGAAAACACTTTGAGCGCTCGGGCTTCCGTATTTTTCATATAATTCCTGCCTTTTGCTCGTGCGGCTTGGGCTAAATTGGTTTGGGGAAAAACTCGAGTCATTAATGCCATACTTAACCCGATCTTCGTAGGTATAAACAGCGCCAGCCCAGATAACAACTGCAGGAACATCCGAAGAAACCATACTTCTTAAAGCAATATTTCCTGCCATACTGTGTCCCCAAATTCCTATTTTTTCAGGATTTACAAAGTCAGAACTGGAAAGTGCAGAACGCGCATTAAGAACATCTATTATGTAATCAGAGCCAAAATAGCCGCCGCCTGCTTCGCCCTCCGAATCTCCATGTCCCCGAAGATCAATTTTAAAAACAACAAATCCATTTCTTGCCAAGAAATCAACATAAGAAGAATAATTTGTAAGCGTATTGTAATTAGCAGGCGGGATATATCCATGAACAAAAATAATTCCCGGAAATCCTCCTTCAGGCATTTGGATATTTGGTTTTGTTAACATCCCATTAATTTTGAAACCATCTGAATCATAAGAGGTCAAATAAGACGTATGACTTGCGTTGCTGGAAACTTGCTGTAGCTCAGAAAGATTGCTTTCGTATTTTCTTTCCCTAAGATATGGAACAGTTAATTCAATAAATGGAAAAGGAGTAGGAGTTAGATCTTGAACAGGTAGAATTGATATGTTTTCTTGGAAGGATTCCGCACCTTCCTTATTTTTAATTACTAAATAATAGAGTATTGTTATAGAAACTATGATAAAAAAAGAAAATATAACAATCTCGATTTTTCTCTTTTTATTTGATTTTTTTGGATCAACATTGACTTTGATTTGATCTGTAAACGGATTATTAACGTCATTTATCATATATCTTCTATGTAATATCTAACTTCATTCACTTCCGGATTTAACAGATTGTACAGATAAATTATGTCCTCGTCAAAATGTCTTATGCAACCCGAGCTTCCGGGATCTTCACTTGAAAGTTTTTGCTCATTTCCATTTACTCCATGCAATCCAAAATATCCCGGCATTTGCCAATCACATTGCCCACTACATTCATTATATGAAGTTGGGCCAAAGGGATAATCATCCGTTACCGGAATATCAAGAGTCAAAAAATATGGCGCAGTTTCCAGATTTTCACTAGAGTCTTCTTTATTTGTAATTATCCAATACTCTTTTCCTAAAAGTCTTGGCAATGGGGTTGGGCTTTGTCCTGGAATTCCTGTTTTGACAGTAAATGTTTTTACCAACGTACTTTTGTCTTTCTCTCCGGGCAATCCTTGAAACAAATATTCAATATTTGATTTTCTATGCAATAGCAACCAATAAGAGGGTTTTACATTTGAAGATAAAACCCCCAAAGACTTAGTGCTCGTATCTCCTTTATAAAGAAAAACGCTAAGTAAAATAAAAATGAATGCAAAAAGAGCGAAAATTTTCTTCACAAACTATATTCTACCAAAAAATGTGCAATTTGGTAAAATACAACAATGAGAAAGCTTATTCTATTATTTATTGTTTTAATTGCAATTTCGGTAATTGCCGTAACTGCTTTTGTGATGACAAAACCATCAAATACTTTAATATCATTATCCCCTATTCCCAGTGATTTTCCGACTCCTACCCCAACCCCTACGATAACTCTTGAACAACCCACAGCAAATAAGGTTTTAAGCAACGACTATCATGTTTTTCAATCATTTAATAACTGCGGGCCGGCTGCCTTATCTATGGCGTTCTCTTATTACGGAATAAACGAAACACAGCAAAAACTCGGGCAGGATTTGCGCCCGTATCAAATCCCAAACGGTGATAACGATGATAAATCAGTAACTTTGGAAGAATTGGCTGAAAAATCAAAAGAATATGGATTTATTCCATACCACAGACCAAATGGCAATATTGAAATTATTAAACTTTTTATTACCTACGACATTCCAGTTATTACAAGAACATTAACCAAAGTAAACGAAGATATTGGACATTACAGAATAGTCAAGGGATACGACGATCAAACGCAAGAGATTATTCAAGACGACTCTCTTCAAAATAAAAACTTGAGGTTTTCATACGCTGATTTTAGTGAACTTTGGAAGAGGTTTAATTATGAGTATTTAGTACTAGTACCCCAAGATAAAACAGAGATTGCTGAACAAATTTTAGGAGAGGACAAGGATGAAAAAACCGCATGGAGAAAAGCCCTTCGGCAAGCTCAGGGTAAACTGCAGGAAAATCCTAACGGTATCTATATGACATTTAATTTATCAGTTGCACTTTACAATATTGGCGATTATCAAAAATCAGTTGAAGAGTTTGAAAAAGTCGAAACTCTTCTCCCCTTCCGAACGCTTTGGTATCAGATAGAACCAATTCTTGCTTATTACGAATTGGGAAATTATGATCGTGTATTTCAAATAACCGATGGAATTTTAAACAAATACAATCGCGCGTTTTCAGAACTTTATATACTAAGAGGAAATATTTACAAGAACCAAGGAAACATTGAAGCCGCGCGCTCCGAATTCCAAAAAGCTGTTTTCTATAACGTAAATCTCAAACCCGCCCAAGAAGCGTTAAATTCAATATGATATACTCAATTTGTGCATACTTTTCTTCTTACAGTTTCTGATCTTCTGATTAATCTTTCTGCTGGATGGTTTGGCGCAATGCTTATTGTCCCAAACTTCTCCAAAGATAGAGGCTTAAGGAAAATTGTGATATTGACACTAGATCTTTGTGCTGCTATAGTTTGCTTAGTAGCATCATTTATGCTAAGGAATATATGAATAGAAAATTTGATATTCTTGATGTCAACGCCAGAATCCTGATAGCTTTTTCGCTTATGATGATTGTATTTCTCCTCCTTTACATCGCTTTCTTTAAATAATCTTCTTTATTATTTTAGATGTTTATGTATATCTGCCAACAGAATATCAAATTTTGTGTATCCGCTTTCGGCATTTAAATGTCCTGCATTTGGGATAAATGTTAAATCAACTCCTAATTGTTTTGAAATTTCCTTTCCATTCCCCAAAGATACGTAAGGATCATTATCTGAATGGTATACTTTAAAGTGCCTTGCTCCTTTTCTAATCTTTTCCCAATCAAATTCAAATCCGCTAAATTTTTCATCACTATCGTAATATAAAATTGGTCTAACTCCAACCGGCGCTGCAACAAAAAACGCAGCAGAAACAGGATGATCTAATCTTTCCAAAACTCTGAGCAAAAATAATCCACCAAGACTGTGCCCTACCAAAATAGATTGTTCGCCAATATGTTTTTCGTATTGTTTGAGGACTTTTAGCCAATCTTCCAACTGATTGTTCTCTCGAGGATCTGGAAACTGGGGTATAAAAACATGACAATCTTTTTTCTCCAATTCTTTTTTAAGCCAAGGGAACCAATTACCACTAGGACTTCCTCCTGTCCCATGAAATATCAAAACTTCCCTCACAATGCGATTATATCAAAAATAACTCCGCCTCTAAAAAGATTTATGATACGCTAGTTTTATGGATTTAGGCTGGAAGGTTACTTACTATATTTCAGCAAACGGAGAAAGCCCTGTTAAGAAATTTTTGGATTCCTACCCAAAAGCTAAATTAAAAGCTTTGAGAATTCTTTCCCATATTGAGGAATATGGTTTAACATATGCAATACCCCATATTAAAAAATTAACAGGTACGCCTCTTTGGGAAATCAGGATTTTGGGAGAAGACAGCGTTAGAATTCTTTATGTAACAAAACAAGGAAAGAAAATTGTACTACTGCACGCATTTCTTAAGAAAACTAATAAAACGCCAAGAAGAGAAATCAATCTTGGCCTAACGAGATTATCTGAAATTGGCACTTGACATAATTATATCTTTTAGGATATAATTTATCCATGAAAAGACAGATTTATACCTTACAAGACCATATTAAAGACAGCTTAAAAAATCCCGAATTTAAAAAAGCATGGAAGGAATCTGAAGTTGAATATCAAATTAGCAGAACTCTTATTGCTGCCAGAATTAAAAGAAAAATCTCACAGCAAGAACTAGCTTATGAAGCTAATACCACTCAGGCTGTTATTTCCAGATTGGAAAATATGACAGCCAATCCTTCAGTTGGGCTTTTACAAAAAATAGCTCAAGCCTTAAATTTAAAAGTCAAAATCCAATTTGAATAATTCCTTCTCGGCCTAAAATACCCAACTGGATTTAAATCTACCCATATTCAAAAGTTATAGAATATAATTCTTAATTCTAATGACACCCGCCTCCAAAAACTCTAAACCCTCTGGTTTGCCACGTAAAAATCAATAAGCCTTCGTATCATTGCTTGATAAGAGGCTTTGTGTTTTTTAGCAGCGTCTTTAAAAAAGTCCAAACTTTTTTCTGTAAGCGTCAAAGTTACTCTTGTCTTTTTTTCTTTCAGAACTAAATTCTCAGGACTTGGTAAAAAGTCACTTACTACACGTGCTTCGATAGGTTCGTTACTGTATTTTATTCTGTTTTTCATATATATTTTTTCCCTTTCTCCAATAACCCGCCCCGATTATGCGGATGCTATTATTGCGATAGGTAAAACGGACAGTCAAAACACCTCCTTTCACTTTTCCAAAAACATAAAAACGTTTTTCTGCCTTGCTATGTGTTAAATCCTTAGCGATTACACGCTTTGGATCAATAAATGCATACTGCGCAGTATTAAAATCAACCCCATGTTTCCGTAAATTCTCAACATTTTTCTCTTCATCCCACTCAAAGGATATATTCATAAATATATTACCATATTAGCATACAATTTACCATATATAAAATTTTGTCATAGCCCACTCCAAATTCCAAAAACTAGTGTTTTAATAACGTCAACCTCAAAAAAACGCAAGAATCATTAAATTCTCTTAATTAAACTTCAGGATTTCTTCTTTTGTCATACTTAGCATAACCCTTCAAGTCTTTCTTTTTGAGGATTTTTCCACAGTCTGATAACGCATCAAGAAATTTACGCAACCTATATCTATTTTTATTTGCATTTTTATTTTCTAACTCATCTATAAATTCTAGTATTGCTGTTTTTATTGTTTTTGTAAGTTCTGGAAGAGAGACCCCAAACATGTCTAATTTCTCGGTGTTACTTACATACCATTCGTTTACGGACTTTCCTTTTCTCAACCACTTTGGATGGTGACCGTGAATTAATCCATGACGAAAAACCTCGAAATATAATCCACACTGTGGATATAAAATTTTAAATTTTCTCATAAAACGTGCAGTAAACTTACTTTCTTTAAATTTCCAATCGTTCCCTTTGTATCCATAATAAAGATGTGCTAGGTGAACTACCTCTGGGAATAGAAACCTAAGGCCAGCATAAAAACCTGCTTTTGTTCCTGAAAGTATTACTCCCATTTCTCTTTCAACAGATTCCATAATTTCGTGTTTTAAATAGGAGATGGCTAAATTGGGATTTAATAAGAAAACCTTTCTATATTCTTTTTCGTCAATCACTCTCCATGTCTGACCGGTAGAAAAATATCCGACTATTTTACTCATTGATTCTTTGGGTTGATTTTAGCATTTTCTGAGATAAAAACACTACAATAAATTTCACTTCCCGTTCTACTATCTTAATAGATTAACAGCCTTATCTCCTAATAACAATCTTAACCAAAAACTATTAAGCCTGTCTCTTGTTGGGTGAAATTTTTTTCTTAATTCAGGTTGCTTCTCTACTAATAAGTTCAATACTCTAGCCTGTAAGCTCATCGAACCTTTAATAATTTCTAGACAATTCTCATTGCTTTGTGGTTTCTTACCAGAAATTAATTCATAAAAGGGCTTACATGGTTCGTAAATAGTCTTGTAGATACTATAGTTCTCCTCTAAGAGTCTATTTGTGTATGGAACCACAACCCCATAATATCCATCTATTAGAGCTGAAGTATCTGGATCAATTTCGAATATATATTTATAAACCTCTGTGTTATCCCATACCTTCGTTGAAAATCTTATTGCCATATCGCCATCTATATTTATTGTACTTTTAGAAGACGCAGTTACAACCCTTTGAGCGCTATTTAGAATTGACGAAGCGCTTGTAAAATGTAAAGAAATTTCTCTCTCTATTGCTTCCAGAGCTCGTTGTTTGGTTATAACTTCCTGCGTCCTTACTGTAATGATATTAATAACAAGGCTAAATATCGCACCAATAATTAATCCTCCCACAAAATTATCTATCTTAGTTTTTTTGAATACTTTTGCAAATAGAAGGGGCGTTGAAAGAACTACCTTTAATTTTTTATCCATACTTTAATTGACAACGTTTTGGGGTTTGCCTTTTGCAAATGCGATCATGCTGATTTCTAATTTTGCACCAAGCGGAAGTTCTTTTACGCAAACTGTTTCTCTTGCAGGAAAGGGGTCAGAAAAATAACTGCCATAAACCTCATTGATTTTTCCATAATTAGCCATATCAGTTACATAAATAGTTGTTTTTACAACATCAGAAAAAGCCACGCCTGCAGCTTTCAAAATTTCCTGCAAATTTTTCATAGCCTGATGAGTTTGATCTTCAATAGTTCCCTCTAGTAACTTTCCTTCCGGTGTTAAATAAACTTGTCCTGAAGTAAAAACTAAATTGCCGGAAATTATCGCCTGCGAAAACGGCCCAGTAGCCTTCGGGGCTTTATCAGCTTCAACTTTCTGCTTCATAAAATTCTAAGACAAATTACAAATACTTGTCAGTTCCACTAATATGAGACGCTCTAGATTTTGATTCATTTCTTGTAGTAGAAATAATCTCTCTTACCGTTTCTCTAGTTTTTTTAATCTCCCTCTGCACTATCTCAGATATACTTTCTACCTTTCCTTTTTTTGATTTTTGACTTTGGTTGAACATCATATTTTATTGTACAACATTCTTTGAATTTTTTCTTTTATTGTTTTCAACAAGGTGAATAAAATCCCCATTTTCTTTTTGAAGTCTTATTTTTATTTTATCTAGGACTTCCTTTTGATTTTCCTCAATTTCTACTGTATCAAAACCAAGCCTTTTTAATTCTTCCATGTCTATGATTGAATCATGAGAGGGATAATCATAAATTAAGGACATAGCTACGGAATGAGCTTTTTCTTTGGACCATCCCATTAAATTAATTAAAATTAAATGACCATATCTTTCGGAAATTTCAAGAGATCTTTTATACTCGCCTATATTCATGGGGTCTAATTGATTGTATAAGCATGCACTAGTTTTACCTGAAAATTCGATGGCTAATTCAATCGCCTCTAACATTTTTAAACCGCTCCTTTCATAGATAACTCTTGTAGCAATATCTAAGTTTTCTAATGCATGTGTTTGCACTTGCTCAAGTGCCTTAAAACCATTCAAAGCTGATTTAAATTGGACATCGCCTTGTCTGGACTCTGCTATTTGGGTATCTAATGGACCTAGTTCTGAAATTTCAGACATGATAATTTTATCTGCTCCTAAACAGATTAAAGTACCTGCGCTTTTTGCAAGTAACGGAACGATGATGTTGACTTTCTTTGCATTTTTTCTAAAAAGCTTGACAATCTTGAATGCTGAATGAGGATCGCCTCCAGGAGTCTGAACAAGTATGTCCAACTCCTGAAATTTTTTAGAACCAAGAACTTTCTCAGTTAAAATTACTGACTCAGGTTGGATGTCTACAGAATTGAATACCAATAATGGTCTCTTTCTTATTCGAGCTAATTCCCGAAGAAGCAAATGTAAGTCCTCATTCATAAAAATCACTAAAACTGTCGACGACTTCAATATCGAAGCGTACTTCACATATGTTATTTTCAAACATACTATACGTCGTTATGCAGAAAAAATCAACGGTCAAAAACATTAATTATGGGACTTTCATTTTAGGCTCTTGTAGAATATGACGTTGTTGATCCCGAACAAAATTTTTCTCCGTGCAAATTTTAGGATTTTTGGCAAATTTACCCATACATGTTATCCATTTATTTCTCCTTAAACCCTAAAGTAAGCAGAACTTGTTTTACTCCATCCAAAAAATCATATTGCACCAAAATATAATCCTTGGAATAGGTTGATACGATAAGTACATCTCTATTTGCCTTTGCAATTGCAGAACTAACAGCCGCTAAGAAACCGACTGAATAAAACGGAGCAGAAACATTCAGCGCGATAAGCGTCCAATAATCCTTATTCTTTTCAAGAATTTCAAGTTCGCTCAAATTGGCTTCTTCTGTTACAACGGTAATCTCGTCTTTATCCTTTGAAATCAAAAAATGGTTACTTATCTGCGGCTCCTTAGATACTTTAGTATAAACAAACCTTCCGTGGATTACTTCAAAAGTACTTGATTCAATTATTTTCTTTAATTTTTTATCCATGGTTTAATTGACAACGTTTTGGGGTTTGCCTTTTAGAAAACCTTCAATATTTTCAATAAATATTCTTCTTCTATTCTCCGCTGCTTCTTTGGAAACATAAGCAATCGGCGGATAAATGATGCAGTTTTTGTATTTTAAAAGTGTCTTTAGGTCTTTTTCTGACATTTCATCAGAATGATCCAAAATAAAAGTAATATCTCCCTTTTTAAGCCTTAACTCCAATCCGTCAATGTCAACTAATTCCATTGGCGCTGTATTTATTAAAACTGCCCCACTCTTAACTTTCTGAAATCTATTTTTGTCAAATATTTTTTCTGTTTCTTTTGCTTGAGCAAGATTAATAGATAAATAATCTGCTTCTTTGATTAATTTATCTAAGGCTTCATATTTAATGCCTTTTTTCTCATAATCATTTTTTCTATTTTTTGACCAATATTTTACATTTGCACCAAAACCTAGAGCTATTTCCGCAACTCTTTTGCCAATTGTTCCCAAACCAATAACACCAAAGATTTTATCCTTTATTTCATTTGCGGATATGCCAATTTCTGAATAATTACCAGACTTTCCTCTTCTTTTTCCTTCTTCCAAACCTCTTGATTGTTCTAAAATCGCGGCAAAGATAAATTCAGCAACAGATTCCGTGCTATATCCTTTGAGGTTGGAGACAATTACTTTTTTCTTTTTTGCATAATTTGTGTCGATTTTCCCAAAAGCGGTTGCCATGACTCCGATGTATTTAAGCTTAGATGCAGCATTTATTTCTTCTTTGCCAATAACTGTTCCGAAAGCAACAAGCACGCAGTCTGTATCTGCTAGTTCCTGTTTTAATTTGGGGCTGTCTTTTGGAACGAAAGCAATTTTCTCCCCAAAACTTTCTATTGTCTTCCAAGACTTGGGGTCTAGGTTTTTAGATCTATCAATATTGTAAACTAGAATCTTTTTAAATTTCATGAGGCGATTATAGCAAATATGGAAAAATGTTGCATTGTTCAGAATGGTTTTGCTATTTTTGAGGATGAAATGCTACAACGGAAGCAAATTGTGCTATGCTAATTGCAAATGGCGGAAGCGGGATATAAGAGTCTTATTAGCTACAAGTTAGCTCAAATTGCATTCGATTTGGGTTGGGATTTTGTGCCACAGTATTACAAAAAGTTCGAGGATTCCCGCCAAAGAGATCAAATAAAACAGGCCCTTCGTTCACATAAACAGAATATCGTCGAGGGATCAGCAGAAAGAAGTTTATCTTCAAAGCTAAAACTCTATGATGTTGCGAAAGCCTCTGGCATGGAAGCCTTGGAAGACTTTGAAGATATTTTACGTCTTGAAAATTTGCCACGCTGGAACAAAGACGACACAAGACTTAGGAATCTTCGTCAAATATTTGAAGGATACTCATCCAATCCCTCTAATTCACCTATTCTCTCTCGTCCCTCAGTAACAAACGTCCACGAAGTATTAGGAAGATTAGAAGGGAAAGAAGGATTGGAAGCAGTAGTAAACTATCTGATAGATCTTTTGATAAGAAGCGGATACTTGCTTGACCGCCAGATAAATGCTGTTGAGGATAAGCACCAACGCGAGGGAGGATATAACGAGAAATTACTTAAAAGACGACTTGATTTCAAAAGATCTTTTTAAAATTTAATCAACACTTTTATGGCTTTTCTTTTGTCCATTGCTTCGTACCCATCTTTAATCTGAGAAAGACTTATGGTTTTTGTGAATACTGGTGATGGATCGAGTTTACCGAACAGAACTTCCGGAAGAAGCTGAGGAATATAAACTGCAGAGGGCGCCCTGCCGCCCATAATGCCAATGTTTTCTGAAAACATATTAGCAAGATTTATTGGAGCAACATCATGAGGAATTCCCACCCAACCAATCCTTCCGCCTTTCCTAACAATTTTAAATGCAGTTTCCCATGAATCTTTTGTCCCAACGCACTCCAAAACACAATCAACACCCGTATCATTTGTTAATTTGCGAACCTTTTTAAACGCTTCATCATCTCGAGCAGCAATAATATTTGTTGCTCCGAATTTTTGCCCGATTTTTGCGCGATCATTATGCGAACTTAAAAGTATTATTTGTTTTGCTCCAAGCCTGCGGCTTGCCAATACAGCGCACAAACCAACTGCTCCATCTCCTACAACTGCAACTGTTTTTTCTTTCGAAACGCTTGCGCAAATTGCCGCGTGGTGGCCTGTGCACATTACATCTGTTAACGCTGTAAATGCTTTCATTAATTTTTCTTTTATTTTATTTTTTGGAACAACAATTAACATATGGTCTGCGTTTGGCACGCGAACCATCTCTCCCTGCCCTCCATCATACCCATCCACTCCCCAATAACCCCCATTTCTGCAACTGCTCGGCATTCCCATCTTACACTCCGGACATGTTCCATCGCTTCTGCTAAAAGCAGCAATCACAAAATCGCCTTTTTTTATTTTAGTAACGCCACGACCCACATCTTCTACAATCCCTATGAACTCGTGTCCGATACGGCTACCCTTTTCCCTTGGCGATAATCCTCTATACGACCAAAGATCAGATCCGCAAATACAGGCATATTTTACTTTCACAATTGCATCTTTAGGATTTTGTATATGAGGAGCTGGAACATTATCAATTCTTATGTCACGGGGTCCATAAAAAACAGCAGCTTTCATAGAGGAAACTATTAATAAAGTTTATTTATGCCGTTGATGTCGCCTGCTTCAAGAGTTGTCTTCTTTGTTTCACCTGTCGTTGCATATCCATACATGGTTTGCTCGGAACAGAAAGAAGTATAAAGATCATTCATCCCAAAGCTGTGCCCTTTCTCGTGGATTACTATATTGCCCAAATCCATTTTATTTGACTCTCCAGACGACGACCAATCGTATACACTGTTGTAAATTTGATCCCATTCAACCAATCTTCTTTGGAACGTAGGCCCTGAAAAAATGCCCCAAACTATTGTTACAGCAATTGTATCCGGATCATCAATTGCTCCAAAATATGCCTCATTTACATTATCAGGCGATACTGTATCTGCCAAAAGTACAGCAGATGTAGCGGATCCGTCTCCAAGTACATTAACGCCAGCTCCGTTTCCAACTACACCATCAGTCGCGTCTTCCCATTTTGAAATAGCATTAACGAAAGTATTAAAAACAGCACCATCAGAAATTCCGCTATTATTTGCAGGGTTTACTACCCATGGCTCAACCGACTTCCACTTTGCTCCGCTTGCAAAATACCCATAACAAGTGCTTCCTGAAATTTTTGCAGGACGCTGAACGCGAGCTGGAACTTCTTTAAAATGCGACTTTTTATGAACAAACGCAAATGCTTCAACCGTCTCGCCGGTTGATGGATCTTTTGAAGGCTTAAGTTTAAAAGTATCTTCCGAAATCTTCTCTGCGTCCTTTGGCAAAGCAAAGGGCTTATCAGGTGAAGATGGTGAACTTGGAGCTGATGGAGCATCCGGAGCTGTTGGTACTGCTTTAGCGCTTCCTGTCAAAACAAGAATAAAAACAATTAAAACAGAAATAAAAAAATAGCTTTTCATTCTTTATATTTGTAAGTTTACTAACAAAACAAACCCTTGTCAAGATACGAATTATTTTAGGTATTTGTCGAAAAAGTCAATTGATCTTTGCATTGCAGAACCAAAATTCGATGTTATGTCGTGATCGTCTCCTGGATATGTAAAAAGCTCAACTTCTTTTCCAACTGACTTTAACTGTTCACTTAGTTTTCTGGAAAACTCTACCGGCACCGAAGTATCCGCTTCTCCATGATGAAGAGCAATTGGGCCTGAAACATCAGAAAGAAAAGAATTTGCTGAAATCGAACTCCAAAAAGTCGGATTCTCCTCTGGAGAACCATACTGCTCTGTCAGAGACTGCCTCCAACTGCCTCCCCGGGTGCTTGGAGTTGTGGTCGGAACATTTCTTCTTCTCCATCTTGAAATCAAATCTTCATACGATGCCACTACTCCCCCCCAAATTACACCTGCTTTTATATCTTTATTAACTACCATAGAGCGAAGTGCAATAAATCCGCCCATTGAATGTCCCCACATGCCGAACTTCTCAGGATTTATAATTCGAGAAGTGAGGCCCTGAGCTTGTCGAAGGGCCATATCTGTTTCTTCCCTCTTTAGTGAGGAGACTGCGTTCAAAACATCTATAGTATAACCATTGGAACCATATCCTCCCGAGGCCTCGCCTTCGGAATTTCCATGCCCGCGATAATCCGGACGCAAAAGAATATATCCGTTTCTTGAAAATCCGTCAGTGTAGGCAATATAGCGCTCGGTTGTTCTATACTGCGCTGGAGGAATATATCCGTGGTTAAAAACAATCGCCGGCCACCCTGAGCTTGTCGAAGGAGTGCCGTTTGGAACAGTTAGAAGCGCAAAAATTTTAAGTCCTTCTGATTTATAAGAAACGATATACCGCCGGTAATTAGAGCCGGAATCCAATGTTTGCTCAATCACAATTTCACTGCCCGGATACTCGCCTCTTCGTAAATTCTCAATTGTTAAAGGGTGAATATTATTTTGTATCCCGCCCTCATCCCCCGGCATATTCAACTGACTCTCCACATTTCCTACAGTATCTGTTTTCCTTGTTTCGTTATTGCTTGAAAAAAAATAAATCGCGGCAACAAATAATAAAATAACAATCCCTAAAAATATTTTTAATTTATCCATAGCAAAGATACCAGAAAAATCTCATGCGTTTGCTTGAGATTTTTCCAAAAAAGCATACTTTAAAAACCCTTAAACAACTGGTGGTACAGTTGGCGGCATAGTTGGTGGCACACCTGGTGCCGCTGGCGGTGGGGTCGAAGGCATTGGCGCTGGTGGTGCCATTTCTCCGGTCTCACCCTCAACTACTGCTTGTTCTATATTAGCTTGTTCTTGTTCTGGTGTTGGAACGGGCTGTCCTGGATGTTTCTCTGTAAAATGCTTTAGTACTGCATCCGGTGTCATCATTCCTTTAAATTTTGCAACTGCTTCATCACGATTTGCTGCATCGCATGTCAAAACGTCTCCGCAAGTGCATTTCATTGAATACTTCATCATATAATTTCACCCCCTCCCATCAAATAATTTTTTCTATTAAAATAGCATATCATTTTTTTATTTTAAATCAAGTGGGAAATTGAATAAGTTACGAAACATTTTAGACATTTCGTAACTATGGATCATTACGCCAAGGCTTACCCAATCTTTAGTAGAATTAAAGGACTTGA
>Ga0209541_10000607_pt1 | contig 70888 bp, 77 predicted proteins | sample RifCSPlowO2_01_FD_184027 | JGI IMG/M metagenome (GOLD analysis project Ga0209541, IMG submission 184027) | Groundwater microbial communities from Rifle, Colorado - Rifle CSP2_plank lowO2_0.1 (SPAdes) (version 2) | ecosystem: Environmental > Aquatic > Deep subsurface > Groundwater | place...
GATTGAAGCGCAAAAGCGGGTAATAGTTTATGCACCGATGGGAAAATATTTTAGCAATTCCGATTGGGATATTATTGATTTGTTGCGTTCATATCAGAATAAAAAATTAATCCCACACGATGTGGAAATTTTAGTTCGTTTTCAACCCAATGATTTTATTGATGAGGCTGAATTAAAAAAGCGGCCCTGGTTGGTTTATGATTATCCGGGGATTCGTTTTTCTGATAAACGCGGCGTGGATTGGGACATGAGTTTCACTGACCTCCAGCATTTAGTAGATACTTTATATTATTCTTCCATATTTATTTGTTATGCGACTAGTTTGAGCATTGATGCGGCAGTTTTTGATCGGCCGGTAATTAATATTAATTTTGAAGTGAAAGAAAAACAGCGGCTTTCTCAAACACCTACTCATTTTTATAGAACCGAACATTATTCTAAGGCCGGGCGAACAGGCGGGATAAGATTTGTAAATAGCGAACCAGAATTTTTAGAATGGATTAATCAGTATTTAGCGCAGCCTAATTTGGATCATCAAGGGCGAAAGCGGTTGATTAATGAACAATGCTGGAAATTAGACGGTCAATCAGCTTATCGGGTTACAAAGCATATTTTTTCCTGCATTGATTGACTTCGGAGATTTTTTTATTTACTATCAAGGTGGTTCATTTATATTTTTTAGAAGAAGGAGGAGGACATGTCGGAAATGTTAGGCAAGGTTCGTGAAGCCCGCGAAAAGGCATTTGCCCAGTTTGAACAGCGCTCTAAAGAATCACTGGAGTTGATTAAGCAAAAAGGTTTGCCAAAACTTCGGATTAAGCCGCTCGGGCATAGCGCTACGAAGGAAGAATTGGACGAGCTGATCGTGGTTATTGAAAGGAAGCTCGCGACTACGGTTCAGCCGGAAGAATATGCCCTTTACAATATCTTGGATTATTTGAGGAACTATAATTTAGAAAATCCTTCCACAGATGAAGATGGATTTGACGTAAGAGGTTTTGAGTTTGCCATCAGCGAGCTTAATCAAACGTTACGATTTCTTGATTACGGCCAGGAAGCGAAAGCCATCGAATATCTTCTTTATCGGTATAAGATCAAGAAGTTTGCTTACAAGTTGGACATGTCGGGTTTTATCCCGATGTTCCATTTGGAAGCGGCGACGATTTGCGATTTAGTCTGCACGATGTGTTATCAGTCTGACGAGCGTTTAAGGCAGCTCATCAAGGAGCAGAAAGTCAAATTGATGCCCTGGGATCTTTTCACGAAGGTCACCGATGACGCTTTCAAATACGGGTGCCGGGCGGTTGTGTTTGCTGGCAGAGGCGAGCCGTCGCTTAATCCGAACTTCAACAAGATGTTGAAATATTGCCATGACAAGGGTTATCTCCATATTAAATTCAATACGAATATGATGACCAAACCGGAGAGAATGGCATTAATGGCTCGTGAGTGGCTGTCCATGAACGCCTTTTTGACCATCGTTTTTTCTGTGGACGCCGGTAACGCTAAGATCTATGAAGAGATTCGGGTTGGAGGTATCTTTGAGCGGGTTAAGGCAAATATTGAAATGTTTGACCGAATCCGCAGAGAAGAGTTCCCGAATTCTCCGGTGCGAACACGCATTAACATGGTGATTTCTCGTTCGGATCAGGACGCGGAAGCTGCGCGTGTGATGTGGGCTCCGCTTGTGGATGAATTTTCTGTGCAGTTGGCCAATGCCGAGCAGAATGGCAGCACTTATCTTAACAATCCGGACGGATCGCCGCGCAATGTAGCGCCGCATCGGTTGTGCATTGCGCCGTTTACCAGAATTTATGTTTGGGCGGACGGCAAAGTTAATCCTTGCGAGAATGATTACTTGAGTTGGCTCTGTCTTGGCGATGCCAATACGACGCCGCTTTACGACATGTGGACAGGCGACAAGATGCGGGTTTTGCGCCTTGCGTTTATCAAGAGGCAGAAGAATTCGTTTAGTCCGTGTAACAATTGTGTAGGCAAGGGTGGAAGCAATGACTAAGATAGGCATTTGCGTTGCGGGTTACGGGTATTTTGGCCAAAAACTTTATGGTTATCTCACTAAGATGAATGAATGTGAAGTGAGGTATCTTTATCATACGGACGAAACCAAAGCGCGGTCATATGGGCCGCTTGGTAATTCAGACCTTGTTAAGATTATTCACAATCAGTCTGTTGATGCCTTTGTCGTTGCCACCCCAAATGATCAGCATTTTGATTTACTGTGGCATCTTTTGAATCGTGGGCATCACCATGTTTTTGTTGAAAAGCCGATGGCGAATTCTTATGACGAAGGTTTGCGTTTAGCGGGATTGTTAAAAGATCATAGAGGCGTTTTCATGGTTGGCCATTGCCATAGGCGTGAAAATGTTTATCGCAAAGCTAAAGAATTTTTAAATGCGGGAGTGATCGGGAAAATCGTTAACATTAATTTTAATTATTCAAGCGCTAAGGTTTTCACGATAGGTAAAAATGAGTGGCGGGCGAGTGCCGTCAGAGCCGACCTCGGTCCGCTTGCTATGGTTGGCAGCCACTGCATAGACACTATTCATTATCTTTTTGGGAAAGTAGTATCGGTTTATGCGAGGTTGCAGAACCTCACTGGTAAAACAGAGTCGCCCGATACCAGTTCGGTAGTCCTAAATCTGGAAAATGAAGCGACAGTTTTTTTGCAGTGTAATTATAATGTGCCAATTGATAGATACTGTTTCATTTCCGGAATAAAGGGCGCGATCTATATTGATCGCAACCGGCTGTGGTTACGAGCCGATCCGGATCAGATGACTGAAGACCAGAAGTTTATTCCTTCAGAAAAAATAGAAATAGAAGTTGTGAAAAATGATCCGATTGAGGAAGAATTGAAAGAATTTTTGAATGCCATTCGAACCGGCAAGAAAGTGGAAACCGGTTACGAAGAAGGGTTGGCGGTAATACGAGTCTTGGAAGCTTGCCGCAGAAGCGCGAAAGAAAATGTGCCCATACGGCTCTCGTAAGAGAGCCGTATTTTTAATTTTATTTATCGTATTGGGCGTAACCAAAGACTTTTGCAATAAGTTGGATATATATATGCGTTCTATTTGTTTTCCTATTACGAGTCGTATCCATTACGCTAGACAAAAGCGTTTGCTGGAAAAATTACGTTCGCATCCTAAGATTAATCTTCAATTGATTGTTGGCGGATCAGTATTGTTGGATAAATATGGTGAACGTTTTTTTCCCGCCATTCAAAAAGACGGTTTTCGCGTTGACGAAGTTTTATTTAATGTAGTGGATGGCGGGAGCAATATCGCTATGGCTAAAACTGCTGGATTAACAGCGCTGGAATTTTCTAATTCGTTGCATAAGCTCAATTCTCACGTTGTCTTGATTCGGGGCGATCGTTTTGAACAGCTGGCCATCGCTATGGTGGCGGCTTACTTAAATAAAACCATTGCTCATATAGAAGGTGGCGATGTTAGCGGTACCATTGATGAAAGCGTTCGGCATGCGATTACTAAATTGGCGCACCTTCATTTTGTGACTAATGAAGATTCTCGCCGGCGTGTTATCCAGATGGGAGAAAATCCTCGTTCTGTGTTTAATGTGGGTTCTCCGGAAGTAGAATTTGCGTCGTTAGTTGATCCGAAAAATGACGGCCGGATAGTAAATAAGGTGGGAACGGGTCCGCAAATTGATGTGCAAAAGCCGTTTTTGATGGTTTTGCAGCATCCGGTAACTACCGTTAGCAATAACCGTCGAAATACAGAAACGCTTTTACAAGCAATTGATGCATTAAATATGCCGGTTGCCTGGTTTTGGCCGAATAGCGATGCGGGCACCAATGAGATTGCTAAAGCGATCCGCATTTATCGCGAGCAAGGAAAGATTAAAAATAATAAAATTCGTTTTGTAACCGATCTTTTACCTGAAGATTTTATCGGACTTTTGCGAAAGGCAAGCATATTGATCGGCAATTCTTCCTCGGGTATTAAAGAAGCTTCGTATTTCGGCACCCCCGTAGTCAATATAGGTACGCGTCAGCAAGGACGTTTGCGGGGTCCTAATGTTATGGATGTCGGGTTTCAGCGACTTGCCATTATACAATCAATTAAAAAGCAGTTAGAACATGGCCGGTATCCGCCTTCGCACATTTATTACAAATTTGATACTAGTGAAATAATAGTTAAAATTTTAAGCAAAGCGAAATTGCAAAGCCAAAAGAAATTTTTTGATTTGAAAAACTAAGATGAAACATAAATTAGAAAAAATTTGTATATCTCCGGAAAATAATTTAAAAGCAGTGCTTAAAAAATTAGCCGGCAATAAGCCAGATCAAGATTCTTTGCCCGCTGGAATTATTTTGGTTGCCGATGCCCATTATAAATTATTAGGCATCGCGACTGATGGAGATATTCGCAGGGCTATTGCGGGCGGAGCAGGATTATCTACGCCGGTTTCTAAAGTTATGAATACTCGGCCTTTCTTGATTGAGGGCCCTAAAAGCAACACGGAAATTTTATCTTTGGCAGTAGAAAAACTTCGCAAAGAAAATTGGCATCGTGATCGGCTGAATAAAATTGTTGTGGTTGGGAAAGATAAGCGTTTATTAGATTTAGTTTCTTTTTATGATTTGTGGCATCGGAGCGATTCGCGTTTTAAACAAATTGGCGTTTTAGGTTTAGGCTATGTGGGGCTGACGCTGGCTCTAACTTTGGCGGATTTAGGATTCAAAGTTAGGGGTTTTGATATTAATCCGGCGGTGCGGAAATCTTTAGCTGTTGGCAAGCCTCATTTTTACGAAGATGGGTTGAGCCAAATTTTAAAAGATCATTTTAATAAGAATTTTAAATCTGTGGATAATTTTAATCGTGAAAATAATTGCGATGTTTATTTTATTGCGGTAGGCACGCCATTAGATAAAAATAAGAAACCGGATTTGAAGTATTTGAAAAACGCGGTGGAAAGGGTGGCGAAGGTATTGAAAACTGGCGATGCGGTTATTTTACGGTCTACTGTTCCAATTGGCACGACTAGAACTGTAGTCGCCCCAATTTTAGAAAAACATTCCGGCTTAAAAGCCGGTGAAGGATTTTTCTTGGCGTTTGCTCCAGAGCGGACCGTGGAGGGAAAGGCGTTAGAGGAGTTGCGCACTTTGCCTCAAGTTATCGGCGGCATCAATAGGGTGAGCGCGGATTTTTCCGCAAATATCTTTAGCCATATGACTCATTCCACTGTTTTGGTAGATTCTTTGGAGGAAGCCGAAGTGGTAAAGCTGATTAATAATACCTATCGCGATGTGATGTTTTCCTTTTCCAATGAACTGTCTTTAATTTGCCATCGTTTAGGTATCAACACCCACAGGGTTGTTGAGGCGGCAAATCGCGGTTATGAACGGAGCAATGTTCCATTGCCAAGCCCAGGAGTTGGCGGAGCTTGCCTGGAAAAAGATCCGTTTATTTTTATTGAAAGCGCGAAGGTTGGAAATTACCAGCCATTATTGTTGCAGAACGCCCGAACAGTTAGTGATTTAATGTTAGATTTTCTGGCTAATGAAATGATGGGATTTTTGAAAAATAAAAAATCGGAAATTAAGAACCCAAAAATTTTAATTCTTGGTTTTGCTTTTAAGGGCCGGCCAGTTACTTCGGATGTGAGGGGCTCCACTACTTTGATATTAGTGAAGAAATTACAGAAGCAGTTTAAAAATCTTTATGGTTTTGATCCAGCGGTTCGCCGTTCGGACATCACTGATCATAAAGTTAAATATGTTTCGGATATTAAAAAGGGCTTTGAAGGGGCAGATGCCGTGATTATTATGAATAATAATCCGGCTTTTGAAGATTTAGATGTAAGGGGATTATTGCGATCAGCCAATAAGCCAGTTTTGTTTTTTGACACTTGGGGCTTATATAAAAAAGAAGAGGTTGAGAAGGTCGGAGGAGCGGAGTATAGGAGACTTTAAAAAATGTGAGATGTTAGATGTGGGATGTTAAATTTAAACGTCATAGACTTCCTATTTCCTACCTCTCACATCTCACATTTATATCCTATGTATAAAACTCACAAAATTCTTGGTTTAATCTTGGCGCGCGGCGGTTCTAAGTCTATTCCGAAAAAAAACATTAAGTTATTGGGCGGTAAACCATTAATTGCGCATACTATTGAAAAAGCCAAAGCGTCAAAATATATTGACCGTTTGATTTTATCTACGGATGATGCGGAAATCGCCGAGGTGGCAAAGAAATACGGTTGTGAAATACCTTTTATGCGTCCGAAAGAATTAGCTCAAGATGATACCAAGGACTATCCGGTTTTTGTTCATGCTCTAGATTGGTTAGAAAAAAATGAAAATTGGAAGCCGGATTTGATTATTACTTTACGGCCAACCCATCCTTTTAGAAAAACCGAGGATATTGATAAGGCGGTTAAGCTATTGGCAGAAAATCCTAAGGTTGATTCGGTCTGGACTGTCGGAGTTCCGCCAGTTACTCCTTATAAAATGTTTGGAGTTGATGAGGGCGGATTTTTAAAGCCTGTTTTGACTATTTCAGGCGAAAAAGAAACTTTTAATTGGCCGCGCCAAAAATTACCGAAAGTTTATAATCATTATGGCCAGGTTGACGTTACGCGTTACGAAACTATTATGGAGAAAAAATCTATGTGTGGAGAAAATATTTTGCCGATTTTTTTGGAAGGCGAAGTATTTGATATTGATTCGCCTTTGGATTGGGAAATGGCGGAGTTTTTAATTAAAAAAGGCGTTATTCAATAATTATGCTTAAGATATTAGGTGTTATTACTGCTCGCGGAGGCTCAAAAGGAATTCCGGGTAAAAATATTAAGTCGCTTTTAGGGAAGCCGCTCATTGTCTATACGATTGAAGCGGCAAAGGCTTCGGGGGTTTTTGACCCCGCCGTTGGCGGGGCAAGTCGTCTTATTTTATCTACGGATGATCCATCTATTGCCGAAGTGGCGAAAAAATATAGCTGTGAAGTTCCGTTTATGAGGCCGAAGATTGAAGAGTTAGCTGGTGATAAGGCTACCCATCTGGAAGTAATGAAGCACGCAATTAGCTGGCTTAAAGATAACGAGAACTATTATCCTGATTACGTGATGATTCTTCAGCCGACTTCACCTTTGCGACAAGCTTTTCATATTAAAGAGGCGGCGGAGTTGATTGGAAAAACTGGCGTTGATTCGGTTTTAAGCGTTGCGGAAGTACCAGAAAATTTTAATTCCGGAAAGACTATGAAAATTAGCGATGGGGGCAATTTAAAACTTTTAAATGGAAATCCGGTTTATAAAAGAGTGGCTCGGAGACAGGATTTGCAAAAAGAATATTGGAGCGTGGGATCAATTTATCTTTTTAAAACTGATCTGCTTTTCGGGGCTAATCCGAATTTTTACGGCGAGACAACTACGCCATATATAATTGATAAAAAATATGTTGCAGATATTAATGTGCCGGAAGATTGGGAGGAAGCAGAGCGAGCTTTGCGTGAACTAAGAACCAAGAACAATGAACAATGAAATTTATTACTTTAATTACGGAGTCTAAAGATTATTCTAAAAAAGCTTTAGCGATTTATAAATCGTTTGGGCCGGTTTATTTTTTGCCGAAAATAATATCGGGACTTCCGATGCCCCAAATATTATCGTCAATATCTGGATATCGGAAGTCCAAAATATTGAATGTTTTTTCTCGCGTGAATATTTTAGTTGTCGGTCTTAAATATCAAATTGATAAAAAATGGATTGACGCAATGCCGAATTTGAAAATTATTGCTTCGCCTGCCACTGGTTATAATCATCTAGATATTGAATACGCGCGTAAGAGAGGAATTAAAATTATTTCTTTGCGCGGACGCACCAGTTTTTTGAAGAATATTCCCTCTACCGCCGAAGAAACTATGGCTTTGATTTTCGCGTTAGCGCGGAATATTCCTGCATCTTTTGATGATGTAAAAAAAGGCAATTGGGATCGCTTACATTGGCGTGGCCATCAGCTTCTGCATAAAACCATCGGCCTTTTGGGTTTTGGCCGTTTAGGCAAGTTGGTTGCGAAATATTTTAAGCCGTTGGGAATGAAAGTTATTGCCTACGACCCCTATGTTTCTAAAAATACGATGAAGAAAATGGGCGTGGAAAAGGTGAAGATGGACGATCTTTTTAGAAATTCTGATATTGTTTCTTTACATGTTCTTTTAAATGAGGATGTTTATAATTTGGTAAAAGCGAAGCATTTTAAAATAATGAAGCCGAGTGCCTATCTGATTAATACGGCGCGAGGAGAATTGATTGAAAAGGGCGCGCTAGAAAAAGCTTTGAAAAATAAATGGATTGCCGGAGCGGCGTTGGATGTGATGTGGGATGAGCGCGGTGACGGCGGCCATCTTAAAAATAATTCTTTAGTTGAATACGCCAAGAAAAATAATAATTTGATTATTGTTCCTCATGTCGGCGGCGCGACTTTTGAAGCAATGGAAACTACGCAGGAATTTATTGCGGATTTAGTCCAGAAAGAAATTAAGAAAATAAGAAATTATGAATAAATGCGTTTTAGTGCGTAAGGAAGAAATTGATAAAACTTTGGCGACCGCGCCGACGCAAGGCAAGAAATTATTGGAGCCATTGAAGTCCTTAGCGGGGGTCAATAAGTTGCCTTTTAATATTTTAGAAGATAAGGAGGTTTTGAATAATGAAGCCGAAGTTCATAAACACGAGGGGGATTTGTGGTTGTGCTTCGAAGGAGAAGTGAAATTTATTTATGGCGGCGAAATGGTTGATCCTTGGGTGAAAAAGAATACTGACGGTACAGAAAATCCCAATGAAATTAAAGCCAAAGAAATAAAAAACGGTACGGAAACGGTTTTAAAAACCGGTGATTGGCTCTGGATTCCCGCCGGCCAGCCGCATCAGCATAACTGTTCGGGAACTTGCTAGGTTGGTGATTATTAAAATCCCTAAAATTTAATTCCGGTTTTATGCAGTCCAAAATCCGCTTTTCTTGACGAAGCGGATTTTTTATATTAAGATATTGGCAGTTCTTGGATAATCGAATGTCCTCATCTCAATTTTAGAAGGAGATCAGAAATGCTTGGAGAGCGATGGATGCTTTGGACATTGGCGGAAGCTGCGACTAAGACTTCGTCTCAGCTTTTACAAAAAGTTGTGGGCAATGTGAGTTCTACTGTAGCCCATGCATTTTTTGCCACTTTCGTTATTGGCGTGGTGCAAACTATTGTCGGAGCGGTTGTGTGTTGGCGCAGGGGAACGAAATTACTCACTGATTTTGAAAGTATTTTAGGATCGTGTTTGTTTGGATTTTTTGCTGTAGTTTCTACTGTTTTAGCGTTCATGGTTTTTCTTTTAGGCGGCGATGTGGGGACCAATACTTTTATTATCATTCTCTCTATTGTACCGGGCGCGTTTATTGATAGAGTATTTTTTGGGCATAAGCTTTCGTATCGTGAGTGGTTGGGAATCGGGGTAGCAATTTTCGCTGGATATTCTATGTTGGGTTGGCTTTCTTTGAAAGAGGTAGCGGGGTTGCCGTTGTGGGTTTGGTTGTCTTTCGGGACAATGATTTCGGTGGCTATCAATCAGGGCATTACGCAAAAAGTGAAAAAAGTTGATCCGTTTGTGAAGAATTTCTGGGGTGGGTTGACGACTCTGGTATTATGCGCGGCTGGCGTTTTGGTGCTGGGATCAGGAAAACTCTTTGGAGATTTTTCCCGACCGATGCAGAATCTCTGGCTAGTTTCGGCTATTATCGGTTTGATTGTTATCGGTATGTGGAGTTTTAATCTGATGAGTTATAAGGGCGGCGCGAGCATAGCTTTGAAGAAATTGGTTTTAAACGGCACGTATTTAACTACTGCCATGTTGTCAGCGATTTTCGTCTTTGGAGAGGCTTTGACTGTAGCCAAAATTGCTGGAGTGTTTTTTTATCTGATGGCTTTCGTGCTGATGGATAAAGGCACTTGGCAATTTGTTAGTTCTAAATTTTTTGTGAAGAATCACCAGCTTGCAAATTAATTTTTTGTTTCCAATCCTCGCTTCGGCGGGGATTTTTTTTAATGTGATAAAAACAGCCTGCTATTTAAAGAAGTTATACTTGTTATAGGCGTAGCAGCAACCTCGTTTTCATAATTCCTCATTTATGATTCATAATTCTAAATTTATAGTGACAAATTTCGCTTACGGCAACGGCCCGTATTTGCGGACTACGGAGTTGGCATTAGCTTTTAATGATGAGTTAGAAAAAGTTGGCAAAAAGCGGCTGGGCATTATTGTTCCTTTAGTTTACGGCGATAAGCAAAAACAGACAATGCGGGAAGAATTTGGTGATGTTCCGGAAATAGTTTTTGATGAAAAACTAGGCGAGATTTTGCGGGGTGTTTTTTATGGTTCGGTAGGCTCACCACAAGTTTCGGGGAATTTTCAGGATTATTTGAAAAAATGGGCGCAGTCAGTTAAAGGGGCCTCGGAAAAAGCGCATAAACATTTAGAAGAAACTTATGGCAAGGATATTGTGGTTGAATTAAGCCGTTCTCCGCGGTTGCGCTACGATATTGCCCCGGCTTATTTTACTTCTTTCGGATTTTTAGGAGAGATTTACGAACAGGCTGGTTTAAAAGATGCCGCTAAAGCGGCTGACTGGGTGGAGCGTGATTATAGAATTCATTGTTTATCTTATCCGGGGACTTTTTCTTTTTTGCAAAATCGCCAACCTCGTTATAAAACAGAAATGGAAACCCCGCCGATTATAAAGAATTTAGAACTTAGAATGAAGAACGAAGAACTGGCTGAGGGAATTTTTGTGACCGTGAGCGGAATTGCAGGATTAGAAAAATTGTACGCGGAAACGGGGAAATTAGGATTGAAAATTTATACCAACGACCCTAAAGTTGTGCCCGGGGGAATAAAAGCATCTCCGGATTTAGTAGGTAATCCAAACATTAAATTACATTTTGCCCGTTCTGGCTGGGGTTCGGTATATTTATCTTTATTTTCCGGAACGCCGTTGGTTGTACCGGAATTTGATCCAAGCGATGACCCAGAAATTAAATTCAATAATCAAACTATTGAAAAATTGGGAATTGGGATTATCTATCGCGGACAAAATTTAGACCAGCTTTTGAAAGAATCAGAAGCGGTTAAAGAAAATATGCAAAAAGTGCGTGAAGATATTTTAAAGAGATGGGGAACGTTGGATGGTAATAAATACGCAGCTAGTTTATTTGCTCGAGATTTTTTAGGGGCTTGATATTGTTTTGATCGGCCCGAAACCTTTTGATTTTTAGCTTGTTATATATACTGGCTCAGAGAGTTTAATTTAGGGGGTATGATATGAATAATGCTATGAAAATTTGGGAGAAGCTTCAGAAAGGTGTTTTTGTAATTGCGGAGATAGGCAAGGGTTTTATTCAAACGCAAGAAGAGAAATCGGTTGATGAATATTTGCAGAATGCTAAAAAGTTGGTTGATGAAGCAGTAAAATCTGGAGTGGATGCGGTGAAATTTCAAACCCATAACGTTGAAGATGAGCAACTGAATATTAATATCACGGCTCCGCATTTTAGCGGTAGTGACCGTTATAGTTGGGTGACGCGGAATACTAAGGCTACGCCGGTAAATGATTTTTGGAAGCCACTAAAAGAGCATTGCGATAAAAAAGGAATCATTTTCTTTTCTACGCCGATGAGCCGTGGCGCAGCTAGATTGTTGAATGAAGTCGGGGTTGATCTTTGGAAGATTGGTTCGGGAGATATTTTGGATTTTGTGACTTTGGACTATATTCGTAATACTGGAAAGCCGATTATTATTTCTTCCGGAATGAGTAATTTAGAAGAGGTTGAGAAGGCGGTAAATTTTCTTAAAGCCAAAACCGATCAAGTGGCTTTGCTCCATTGCGTCTCTAAATATCCTTGCCCGCCGGAAGATTTGCATTTGGGAACGATTCAATTTTTTAAAGAAAAATTTAGCATTCCGATTGGATTTTCTGATCATTCGGTAGGTGATCTTACGCCGGATTTGGTGGCGGTTGCTGCTGGAGCCACGATTTTAGAAAAGCATTTTTCGCTTTCCCGCGATCTTTGGGGGTCAGACCATAAAGTTTCCATGACCCCGCTTGAATTAAAAGAATTGGTGGTGGGGGTACGAGAGTTAGAACAGAATCCGAAAAAACGCGAAGAAATTTTAGCCGGAGATTTTGCTAAAAAAGCGTTAAAAGATAAAACTAAAGTTATGTTGGATGATGAAGCTAAATTCCGGCCGGTTTTTAGAAAGTCTTTGATGGCTGGCCGCGATATTCCGGCAGGCACTTTGGTTACCGAGGATATGATTTACGCGATGCGGCCGCAGATGTATGCCGGCGGTTTGCCATCCGAGCATTACGAATTAGTAGTTGGAAAGAAATTAAAGCGTGATTTAAAAAAATACGATCCCATTGACAATTCAGTCTCGGCATAGTATTTTATAAAGCGTTGCTGTAGGGTAACGCTTTTTAGTTCTTTCACTTTTTTGAAAAGGAGGCAGGCCAATGCGGTTAGTAATGGTTGCTAGAGATGTTGCGCCAGCTAATGCCCTTGAATCGCTATTCGCATATATCAGGGAGTCCGGAGTAGTAGATACGCATGGAATTTTTGGGTATGGCAAGCCATTTGATGCGTCACTAGATGCAATTAATAATTCAGTCGGGTCCGCAACTGTTGTTCTCTTAGGAATGTCTTCTTCGTCTAGTTTATCTAGGGAAGAGCTTTTTGCTGCAGAAGTCGCTTATAAATTTGGTATTCCATTTGGATTCTATTCTGATACTTTTGGTACTTTCCGACGTCCTTGGTTTGAGAATTATCGTGAAAAGGCGAACTTTCTTTTTGTAATTAACGAAGACGAAGCTCGTTCTGCTAAAGAATTATTTCCTAAGGCGCGGATTGTTGTTTCTGGCAATCCTCTTTGGGAGAATTTTTTCTTTCCCAAAAAGACTCGAAAAGCCGTTAGGGGCGATTTAACTTTTACTGACGATGACAGGGTGATTCTTTGCCCGGGCGGGAAAAATTTGACGGTTAATCTTTTGCATCTTGGCGGCGTCATTGAAGCGGTGAGTCGTATGGATAAAGATCATAAACATTGGTACGTACTTTTCTCAAAGCATCCCGGAGATCCTAATTCCACAGACGCTTATGGCGATTTAGTGAAATATAGTCGTTCGCCACTTAGGGTCGTAACTAAAGAGGAGTTTTCGGGTTCGGACATGATTTCTGGGGCAGATGTAGTTATTGAATCAGCTTCCACTATGGGTATTGAGGCGGCTTGCCAGCGCATCCCAGTGATTGAATATTTTAGCGAGATTGCACTTAATCGGTTGGAGGAAGCTAATGGTATTAGGGAGTGGGAGTTGGTTAAATTAGGCGCGGCAAGAGAGGTGCGGGGCAATATTACTGATTTGTTTAATACGATTCTTGACCTTTTGCTTTACGGCGGTGATAAAAAGTTGCGAGAAGTTCAGGAACGAGTTTTTCCTAAGCCCGCAGAATTGGGAACGTCGCTTAAGATTATGACCGAAGTATTGAAAGAATTTTCAGGACTTTAGAATTCATTTCCTCTCCGATGTGCATCGGAGAGGATTTTTATTTTGATATAGGGTCTAGAAACCCGAGGGTTTGTTTGTCGGTTTTATTTAGAGTATTATTGAGTCATTCGTCATTAGTAATTAGTCATTCTAAAACTATGTATCATCCAAATATAGGTATAATCGGCGTCGGCTGGGTTGGCGCTCAAGTAAAAAGATATTTTGAAGAATTAAAAGGATATAAATCCGGCAAGGATTTATTTGCTTACGATCATAATCCTCAAAAATGCATTGGTGATGTTAATAGGGCTGATGTTATTTTTGTGACCGTGCCTACGCCACGCAGTAAAAATGGCGCCTGTGATACTTCAATTGTTTTTGAATCTATAAAAAATTTAAAACCCGGCAAAGCTATAGTGATAAAGTCTACGATTCCACCCGGCACTACGGAGTTGTTGCAGAAAAAATATCCGAAACAGAAATTTCTATTTAATCCGGAATTTTTAACCGAAAGCCGCGCTTGGGAGGATATGTTGCGTCCAGATAGGCAGATAGTTGGTTTTACTAAAAAAAGCATGGATGTCGCGCATTTGGTTCTGTCACTTTTGCCTAAGGCAGCTTTTATGTCTCCTTGGGGAATAAATACTTATACACCGGTTAGGATTACTGCCACTGAAGCAGAAATGATTAAATATGCCGGCAATGTTTATTTTGCCCAAAAAGTGAATTGGGCTAATGCTTTGGCGAAAATTGCCAAAAAAATGAAATGCGATTATGAGAATGTCCGCAAGGGGATGTCTGCTGACTATCGCATTGGCGATTCCCATTTGGATGTTTATCACGGCGGTTATCGGGGGTTTGGTGGTTATTGTTTGCCCAAAGACCTTTCTGCTTTGATGGTTTTTGCTAAGCAAAATGGTATTGAGGATGTTTATCAGCTTTTGCGTACAGCTTGGAAATTTAATGAAAATCTTTTGGCAGAGCAGGGACTGACAGTAGATCAGGTTAGTCAGCATATTGATAAAATTAAGATCAGAAAGCGCATAGGAAAATAGTGGGATGAACTTATCAACCTATCAACTTAAAAACTATTATTTGTGGGCCATTAAGGCCCTAATTTTTGTAATTCCTTTTTTGTCGCTTTGGATAGCGACTTCAATGTATTTCCCCTATATTACCGGTCGGAATTTCGTTTTTCGGATTTTAGTAGAGTTAGCAATAGTGTTGTGGGTAGGTCTAGTAATGATAGATAAAAGTTACAGACCTAAGCCTTCGTCGATTTTTACAGCGGTTTTTATTTTTATTTTAATTGTGGGTTTAGCTGACATGTTGGGGGTGAACCCAATTAAAAGTTTTTGGTCTAATTATGAGCGTATGGAGGGTTATTTGACATTTTTGCATTTAGGCGCTTATTTTTTGATTCTTACAACAGTTTTTAAACGTAAAGACTGGCTGGTTTTTTTTAATATTTTCGCTATAGCTTCAATTTTGGTGGGTTTTTGGGGGGTGCTCCAAAAATTGGGACTCAAGGAGGCAATTCAGGGAGGAGGAGTAAGAATTGACGGCACCATTGGCAATCCGACTTATTTAGCCGCCTATCTTTTACTTGCCACCACTTTATTTTTTATTTTATTTTTTAATGCCCAAAAACGCTGGCAGAAATATCTTTACTTAGCAGGAATAGTTTTTAATTTAATAATTATTTATTTTAGCGCTACACGCGGAGTTGTTTTAGCCTTGTTGGTGGCATTTTTTCTTTTTTTAATCTTGTATTTGGCAATTTTTCGGGGATCCGAAGCGGAAAAACAATATAGAAAGTGGGCTTTAATTTTGTTGGCGTTAATAGTGATTCTGCCCTCAATCTTTTGGTTGATTAAAGACCAATCTTGGGTGCAAGAGAACGAAGTTTTATCAAGATTTGCAGATATTTCTTTAACCGAAAAGACTACTCGGTCCCGTTTTTTGATGTGGAATTTAAGTTGGCAGGCAGTTAAAGAGAGGCCGATTTTGGGTTGGGGACAGGAAAATTATATCCAGGTATTTTCCAAATATTATGATCCACGTCTTTATGACCAGGAGCCGTGGTTTGATCGCGCGCACAACATTATTTTTGATTGGCTGATTAATGCTGGGGCTTTGGGGTTGGCGGCTTACTTATCTATTTTCGGAGCATTATTTGTAACAATTGCGCGCGTTTTAAAACGTTCTTTGATTAGTAAAAAAGAGGGGCTGATCCTTATAGTGGCGCCGATAGCATATTTTGTTCAAAATATTTTTGTTTTTGATAATATAAATACTTACATTATCTTTTTTACTTTATTAGCTTATGTAAATAGCGTCCAACAAAATGAAATAGCTCAATCTGGCAATCTGGCAATTCAATCCGGCAATTCGGCATTTATAGGTATTCCGGCAATATTTTTAGCAATGATGTTGGCGGTGATTTATTTTGTAAATATTAAGCCCCTTCAACAGGCGCGGGCTATTATTGGTTCTTTAATTGCCACTACCGATCAAACCGATCCTTTTAATAAAACTTTTCAGGCTTTTGATAAGGCATGGTCGTATAATACTTTTGGCAATGGGGAAACCCTAGAGCAGTTAGCCAGAGTTTCCAAAGCTCTTTTAGATCAAGAAGTGCCCAAGGATATAAAATTGAAGTTTCTTCAATCAGCGGCGTTGAAAATTGAAGACTTTTTGACAGACCACCCTAGTGATATACGAGTTTATCTTTATTTAGCGGATCTTTATCAATCAGCTATTGCTTTGGACAGGCAATATCTTGTTCTTGCTCGGGACTATTTTAAGAAGGCAATAGAATTAAGCCCTAAAAAACAGCAAATTTATTCTGCTTTAGCGAATAATTACTTGATTAACCGGGAAACGGAAAAAGCTATGGAAATTTTGGATGAAGCAATTGCGATCGGCCCATTTAATCCAGAGGTTCATGCTAATAGGGCCATAATTGCGATTCTTACTGGCCAAAATTCTATTGTTCAGGCGGAGTTGAAAGAATTAAATAAAATTCGGATTGATTCTGAAGCAATAAAGGATCCGAACGCGCTTTCGGTTTATCTTGGGCAGTTGCAGAAGATTGCCGATATATTTATTCGCGCTAAGGATAATGCTAAGGCAATAGTAATTTACGAAGAATTAGTAAGGCGCGCGCCTAATAATGAGCAATTTAAAGGTATTTTGCAGGGGTTAAAGGATTTGTAAAGTTATCCACAGTCTTTATTTTCTATATTAAGTAAGTAAAGGTATACTTAATTGCAGAGTATTTCTTTGTCATAAACAAGAAGGCAATCTTAAAAGCATTGCAGGTCGATTATTAGCCATTCCTTGTTTTAATAAAAAAGTTTAAAGGTCTAAAAAATTTAAAAAAATTTATGCAATATATTTTATCCCATAAACAACAGGTTATTACGTTTTTAGTTTCAGTAGTTTTGTCGGTATTATTAGTGGCGTTTTATACATTTGGCGCTAGTTTGATTGACACTGACAGTGTTGGTGTTGGTACTACTACCGTTGGTTCTGGTTTGTATGTAGCCGAAGGATTCGCCAGCGTGCTCTCCGATGAGCTTTATGTTTACGGAAGAGTAAACTTGCCATTTCTAGTTTCTACTTCAACCACAGCTTCCAGTTTTGCTGGTTCACTCGGGGTTGGTACTACTACTCCTGGCGGCACAACTTTTGGCGTGAATGAGGGTTGGGCTACGGTTTTATCCGGTGAGACTTACGTCTATGGTCCGCTCAATGTGCCATTTGTTAATGCTACTTCAACTACAGCAACTTCAACATTATCTAACGCCAATTTTGACTCTAATACTTTAATTGTTGATCCAAGCGACAGAGTTGCGATTGCTACTAGCACTTTTGGTTCTATTAATGATGAAACTATGACAGTTCAGATTGGTAAGGCTGCGGCTTCTACAACTGTATATATCGGCGGAAGCGTGGCGATGCTTATTTTGAGAACCATTGATGGCGGAGATTGCGTGGCTATTTCTTTTGAGCAGACTACTACGGCTGTTGGGGCTAACGCTCCGATGACCGCTGAATTTATTACTTGCCCAGTAGAATAATTTAGTTCCAAGATAATTTAATAATTTAATTAAATGTTGTCTAAACTTATCAGTTTAATATCTGCGATTATTTTGACTCTTGGATCTTTTCCTTTGGTTAGTTTAGCTGCTGCCACTGATGTTCAGTTGAATAGCGCGACTATTGGTATAACTACTAGCGGAACAGCGAGGACTTATACCACTGGCGCTGCTGATGTTATGGAGTCTGTGACGGTTGGAGCCGCTAGTATAGATTTGACTGGCGCGGCTGGATCCGGCGCAAGTTTAACTTCAACCGATAAGATGACTTATACTTACGGATCCGGGTTATCTACTACTTTTACTTGCAATACGAGTAATTCGGTTGTTACCGCAGGCGGCGCTGGCACCGAAACGTTTACTCCAACTGGCAATACTTGCACTACAGCATCGGGTGGTTCTGGTGGCGGTAGCGGTAGTAGTGGAACTTCAATTCCGACAACTACTACGACTGATACTACGACCCCGACTACTCCTACGGCTGTTGTAGCGCAAGCTACGACTCCAGCTCCGACTCCTGCTGTGCCAGCAACTACTCCAGCTGCTACAGTTGCGCAGCCCTCTCCAGTTGCTCAATTAGTTTCCCCTGTATTTAATTCTGATCTTCAGCTTGGTTCTCGCGGCGACGATGTAAAGCGCTTGCAAGAATTATTGGCTCAAGATAAAGAAATTTATCCAGATGGATTGGCTACTGGTTACTTTGGAGCTTTGACTTCAGCTGCGGTAAAGAAATTCCAAGCCAAGAATGGTTTACCACAGGTAGGCCGTGTTGGTCCTGCGACGAGAGCGAAATTGAATGAAGTGTTTGGCGGACAAGGGCAGAGCTCTACTACTCCCGGGGCTTCAGTGAGCGAGGATGCGCAGAGAGCGGCTATGGAAAAGCAATTGCAAGATCTCCAGAATTTGTTGAATAGTCTCCTAAAATCGCAATAAGATCAAAATAATTAGTGAAAATAACCGCTGCTTGAGACAGCGGTTATTTTTTTGTTTGCTAGCGGGGCGAACATCCTGAGTTTTATCGAAGGATTATTTTAATTTTAATATTTTCTGTATTTGCGGCCAGATTTTAAATTGATTGACGCTTTTCATTTTTTTCCAGATTAATCCATTAGTGATGAGTTGGGTTAAGACCGTTGCCGCCGCCGCTCCTTCTATTCCAAAGCGGGGTATAAAAAGCCAATTAAAGGCAATATTGCCTATAAATGCGATTCCGACAAAAAATATAAAATTTCTTTGTTTATCATAAGCAAAAATCGCATTGCCCACTAAGGTAGAGGGGTAAACTATTAATAAAGTGATTATTAAAATTTTAAAAGATGTTATGGAGGGTAGATATTCCGGCCCGAATAATAGCTGGATAATTGGTTGGTCTAATATTAATCCTAATGCGGTAATAGGCAGAGCGATTAAAATCGCTAAAGCTACGGATTTTTCTAAAAGTTTTTTGGCTTTTTCCGGATCAGTTTTCACGTATCTAGAGAGAGCCGGAAAAATACTGCTGGCAAAAAGAGCCGGTAAAACATAAAGAAGCTGAATAATTTTTTGAGAAACTGAATAATAGCCTATTTCCGCTGGTGATCGCATCCAGCCAAGCATAATAATGTCAGTATTAAGCATAATCACCCCCATTAAACTCATTAGTCCAAATGGCCAGGCGGTAACTAGAATGGTTTTGATCATGGATTTTTGGAAATTAGTAAAAATGTTTTTAAAGTGTTCGCGAAGCGTGATAATAATTGCTATTAGGCCGATGCCGCTTCCTATGGCATAGGCGAGAGCCAAAGAATAGGCAGTTTGATAGTTAAAAAGCAATATAAAGCCTAGGATTACTATCGCTAAATTAGTAAAAATATTGATTAAAGCTTCAATCTGCATTTTTTCTAGAGCTCGGCTTAACGCCGAACCAAGATCTCTTAAAGAATCAAAAGCAAAAACAAAGACTAAAATAGGCATAATTGCCGCCGCTTCTGGAATTTTTGTTAGATAAGGAAAAAAGAGGAAAACGCTGGATATTAAAATAATCAGAATGCCAGTTTTGGTAAAAAATGCCGTGGCCAGATATTTATTTTTTAATTCTGGTTGGCGGCTGGCTTCTTTAGTTATGAGCGCGTTGATCCCGATATCGGAAAACGTTGTGAGAAAAGTGGCAATACCCAGCGCATATGAGAAGGCGCCCCAACTTTCAGCCCCTAAGATTCGCGCGGCATAAATTACGATAGCCGATCGAAGCAAACGGCTGCTGATTTGCCCGATTAATAGCCAGATTGTATTTTTGGCAATAGTTTGATGGTCGCCGCGATTCTGGAATAACCAATCTTTGAGAATTTTAAATTTAGTAACTAATGGCATACAATGAATGTTGTAATAATATTATAACTTGATATATGAAATATATAGTTACCGGCGGCGCCGGATTTATTGGTTCCCACGTTGCTGACGCCTTAATAAAAGAAGGTCATCAGGTTATTATTATTGATAATTTATCTAGCGGGAAAAAATCTAATCTTAATCCCAAAGCAGAATTTCATCAGCTAGATATTGTTGACGACGCAACCATTGAGCCCTTATTTAAAGGAGTGGACGGCGTTTTTCATTTAGGCGCTTTAGCTCGCATTCAGCCGTCTTTTGAAAATCCGGATTTATATTTTCGGGTTAATGCCATTGGCACTAGGAATATTTTAGCTTTAGCTAAAAAATATGGAGTGAAAAGAGTAGTTTACTCCGCTTCTTCATCAGCTTATGGCCCAGATGTTTCTTTGCCGCTGAAAGAAGATTTTAAATTAAGCGCTCAATCTTTGCATCCTTACGGCTCCACCAAGAGAATGGGTGAAATGTTAATGAGGGATATGGGTAGAATGACCGGAGGGCCCGAAACTGTTTGTATCCGTTATTTTAATGTTTATGGTCCGCGCCAGACTAGCGCTATTGATGGCCCTTACGCAACAGTGGTTGGGATTTTTTGGGAGCTTGCCCGAAAAGGGAAACCGTTGCCGATTGTTCCGGACGGGCATCAGCGTAGAGATTTTACCAATGTTCGCGATGTGGCGGCGGCTAATCTTTTAGCTATGAATTCATCTCAAGTTGGAGATGGAGAGATTATTAATATTGGCACTAGAACTAATTATTCAGTATGGGATGTGGCGCGGTTAGTTTTACAGCTTCCATTGGATACTGCCACTGAAGAATTATTAAAGAGCAAAAAATGCGTTATGTTGCCGCCGCGGCGGGGCGAGGTTCGGGAAACCTTAGCGGATATTTCTTTAGCCAAAAAACTTTTAGGATGGGAACCAAAAGTTAGTTTTGAGGCGGGAATTAAGGAGCTTTTGACTTTATGATTGATTTAGGTTGTCATTGCGAACGCAGTGAAGCAATCTTCCAATAATTTTTACTTCAAGCTAACGAAAAATAGTCGCAGGGTTTTTATGGCGATGATAAAGTCTAAAACAAAGCTGCGGTTTTTTAAGTAATAAATTTCGTATTGTAGTTTTTCATAAGCGTCTTCCACAGAAGCGCCATAACGATAATGGATTTGCGCCCAACCGGTTATGCCGGGCCGCGCCAAATGTCGTAATTCATAGAAAGCAATTCCTTGTTTTAAATTTTTTACAAATTCTGGCCTTTCTGGGCGAGGGCCGATTAAAGATAAGTCTCCTTTCAGCACATTAATCAGTTGAGGAATTTCATCTAGATGCGTTCTTCGGAGTAATGCGCCTAAAGGAGTGGACCGCTTGTCTTGCGGGGTAGACCATTCTGGTCCATGTTTTTCCGCATCCGCTATCATGCTTCGGAATTTATAAAGCGTAAAAATTTCACCGGCTTTGCCAACGCGGGTTTGGCGGAGAATTATTGGGCCTTTGGAAGTAAGTGCGGTTAAAAGGGAGATAATGGCTCCAAAAGGCAAAAAGAAAGTTAATAATAATAGAGATATCAAGACTTCTAAGGGCCGTTTAAAAAAGTCATAGATACTATGATTTTTTGCTAGATTTTCTAAAAACCAAACTTCTTCTAATTCAGCAATAGGAACTTTAAGGAAAATTCTTTCATAAAGCCCAGCTAGGTCTAGGATTTCTATATCAAGAATCAATTGATGGTAAATAAGTTTGGCAGCTTTGGCATTCTTTTTGATATGCGCTGGCACCACTATGAGATTAACGTTGTTGGCCAATATGATTTGAGAAAGATGTTCAAATTCTTTATCTTGCAATCCTTCTTTCATCCAAAATTTTATTTCATAGCCAAGTTGGGCATTCTTTTCTATGTGATTGACTAATTCTTCGGCAGTTCGATTATAGCCTATTAAAAGCACGCGATTGATGGGTTTGCCAAAGCTTAAAAGAGTATTATATAAACCTCGCCAGATATATAGGGAAAGCCCAAAGATTACTAGAAAAATAAATAAGTTTGTTCGGGGAGTGATGACTAGGGGTAGAAGATAGAATAATAAAATCGCTAAGGCGCCATTGATTGTCACTAATGCAAAGAATTTTTTGGTAAAATCCGGATTATTTTTAAGGGAGCGAAGATCATAAATACCACCAATGTAAGAAATTAAAATCCAGAGAAAAAGAACAAGGGTAAATGGCCCGAAATGTGTAGAAAAAAATTCTTCAAAGCCGTGTCTATATCGGTCGGTGCCATAACGGAGAACAAGAGTAGCAGTTAAGGCAAAATAAAAAATAACAATATCGCCGACGAGCAGCATTATTTGCTTTAATTTGACAATTGTATCCATTGCCCCTATCTTAATAAATAAAGGCTCATATTACAAACTATTTTTTTATGAATAAAGATTATTTTTTACCGCTAAGTATTTTGGTGGCGGCAGTTTTAATAGGCGGTTCCGTAATTTATAGCACGGGAGTAAAAACAGTTGGCCGGGATCAGGTTGCTGGCTTGGGGAATATAGCTGGCGCCGTTTTAACCGATGAACAATTAGTTGATGATGATATTGTTTTGGGCGATCCGAAAGCGCCAGTGACTATTGTAGAATTCGGTGATTATCAATGTCCCTTTTGCGGAAGGTTTTTTAGCCAAACTGAATCTCAAATAAAAAAGGACTATGTTCAGGCTGGCAAAGTAAAAATGGTTTATAGGGATTTTGCTTTTTTGGGTCCAGAATCTAAAACCGCGGCTTTGGCGGCGCAGTGCGCAGGAGAACAGGGCAAATATTGGGCTTTTCATGACCGTCTTTTTGAAATTGAAGTTGCCGATGGCGTAGAGCATAACGGCAATTTATCTACTAGCTTGATGAAATCTTTAGCTAAAGAATTAGGCTTGAATCAAAGCCCATTCAATACTTGCTTAGATTCAGGAAAATATAACGCCGAGATTGAAAAAGATTATAACGATGGCGTTGCCGCGGGTGTTGCCGGCACTCCTGCTACTTTTGTTAATGGCAAGCTAGTAGAAGGAGCACAGCCCTATTCAGTATTTAAAGATCTTATTGAAGCGGCTTTGAACAAGTAACTTCTCGTTGTATCATGAATTTATGTGGAATGGTTGGCTTAAGCTGCTTTTAGGAATTTGGCTTATAGGATCTCCTTGGATTTTAGGTTATTGGAAGGTTTCTGCTGCATTATGGAGCCAAATTATTGTCGGAGTTTTATTAGTTTTGTTGTCTTTATGGCAGCTTGTCGGCAAAGAAGATAATTTGTCATAATGAGATTATGAAAAGCGTTAAAATTTATTCTACCCCCACTTGCGTTTATTGTAAGATGGCAAAAGATTTTTTTCAGACCCACAATATTACTTATCAAGAATTTAATGTGGCAGAAAACGATCAAGCGAGAGATGAAATGGTAGAGAAATCTCATCAGTTGGGTGTGCCGGTGATTGACATTGATGGAGAAATTTTAGTGGGGTTTAACCGTTCAGAATTGGAGCGGGTTTTAGGTTTAACTAAGTAAATTTTAGATTTATGTACGATTTGATTATTATTGGCGGCCCGCCCAATTTTTGGGCGAGGCTCGCCCTACTTAATTTATGATTTATGATTTAATTATCGTGGGTGGCGGTCCGGCTGCCGTGGCGGCGGGTGTTTATGCCGCAAGAAAAAAGTTAAAAATTTTAGTGATTGCTGGCAAAGATGGTTTTGGCGGGCAATCTTTAGTTTCCGCGGATGTTCAGAATTGGATTGGCACTAAATCAGTTTCTGGCTTTGATTTGGGAAAAATGTTGGAGGAACATCTTCGATCTCAAGATGAGGCGGAGGTTTTAGAAGATTTTGTAATGAAGGTTGAGAAAATGTCCGCGGGCTTTAGGGTACATACAGAGAATGCTAAAGCTTTGGAAACCAAAACAGTTTTGGTGGCCAGTGGAAGCCGGAGGAAAAAATTGGGCGTTTCCGGGGAAAAAGAATTAGATGGCAGGGGAGTAGCCTATTGTTCTACTTGTGACGCGCCTTTGTTTAAAAATAAAATCGTTGCCGTTGTTGGCGGTGGCAATGCTGGCTTGGAGGCAGTTGTAGATCTTTTATCTTATGCCACTAAGATATATTTACTGGCGTCTGGAGATAAATTGAAGGGAGATCCTATCACGCAGGAGAAAATTGTTAAGTCTGGTAAAGTAGAAATCATTTTACAAGCAAAGACTTCGGAGATTTTAGGTGATAAATTTGTGTCCGGTCTTAAATATGATGATGGAATTTCAAAGATAGCAAAGGAATTGAAATTGGATGGAGTATTTGTAGAAATTGGTTCTGTTTCTAACACTGACTTTGTCAAAGATTTAGTACAAGTTAATAAATATGGCGAGATTATTGTTGATCATAAGACTCAGCGGACTTCTTTAGGGGGCATTTGGGCTGCCGGCGACGTCACCGATGTTGCCTATAAGCAAAACAATATTTCCGCTGGCGATGCTATAAAGGCGGTTCTGAATATTTACGATTATTTGAATAAGAATCTGTAAGATTTTAGGCGCGGAATTGGATAGGCGTAGTTTTGACGAATAGAATTAATTTTCTTAAAATTGAATACATCTTTTATGTACGGCCTAAATAATTGGTTCATAGTTTTGATTGGTGTGGTTATCGCGGTTTTTGGGGCATATGTTGTTCCCACGGATTTTTTGGGTTTGTCTAATTTAGAAGGTGGCGTTTTGGGTGAAGGAGAATTAGCGGCAGTGATTGATATTGCGAATCCCGATATTTTAGAAGAAGAAGTCGATTTATCTTCTGTTATATCTGATGAAATTGTTAAAGAAGAAATTGAAAGCGTTGTAGAAATTAAAGAAGAGCTGGCAGAGTCACCAGTTTTACTGGAAACAATTTTAGGGCCGGTTAAGGTAGAAACAGTTGTTCCGTCTGTAACAGAACTAATTATATCTTTTTGTCTTTTTAATGTTGCTGGCACGCCCAGCCATAAAGATTTAATTATTAATGAGATTGCTTGGATGGGCTCTGTAAATAGCGCGAATGACGAATGGATTGAGTTGAAAAATATTTCCGGTCAAGAATTGGATTTATCCGGCTGGCAATTGGTGGATTTGGGCGAGCAAATTAAAATTCAGCTGGATGGCAAACTTCCGGCTGGCGGATTGTATCTATTAGAGAGAACTGATGATAATTCTTTGCCTTTGGCAGTGGCGGATAAAATTTATACTGGCGCTTTAGGTAATGTTGGTGAGGGTTTACGTTTATTTGCTCCGCAATGTGTTTTAGTTGATGAGGTGATGGCGGCGCCGGATTGGCCCGGAGGCGATTCTTTATACAAAAGAACAGCTGAGAGGACTGCCGCGTTATTATGGCAATTTTCTAGTGAGACTGGCGGGACTCCAAAATTAGAGAATAGCGCTGGGTTTGTTTTACCTGTTGTAGAAGAGAATAACAGCTCATATCCAACCCCCCCAGATAATCAGGAGCAACCGTTACCTGAGAATAATCAAAATAATCCCGCGCCCGCAACTAGCAATGTTACCCATATTTTAATCAGCGAAGTTTTATTTGATGTCGAGGGTTCAGATACCGGGAAAGAATTTATTGAGATTTATAATCCTACGAATCAGGCCGCGGATATTTCTAGCTGGTCTATCCAACATCTTTCCGGCAGCGGCAGTTTAACTAAGAAAAATTTTGAAGCTGGTGATAATATCGCGCCTAAAAGTTTCTTTTTGATTTGGCTGGGCAGTAATTCGCAAGCAGATATGACGTGGTCTAGCGGCAGTTTAAATAACACCAGCGCCACCATTTATTTGGTTGATAATCAGGATTTAGTTTCAACCACTACTACGCTAGTTGTGGTTGATACGGTGAATTATGATATTGCCGCTCTTTCCGGGTTTGTTGCCGGTCAGAGCTTAGAGCGAGAAACTTATTCGGGCAGCTGTGTTTCCGCGCAAGGCAGCAGTGAATATCTTGGTAATGGCTGTGATACCGATAGCGCGTCGGATTTTGAATTGCGGGCTATTCCTAATCCACAGAACGCACAAAGTTTGCCAGAGCCGCGTTAATCTTTGATTTGTGATTTGGTGGTATAATATAATTATAAAAAATGCGTAATAAAGCGTTTCTGAAGATTGTTATTTTAACAGCTTTGTTAACAGCTCCATTTTTTGTTTTCATCCTAAGTCCGCTTGAGGGATTCGCTCAAACGGAACAGCTGACCGTTGAAGCTCTGCAAAAACAAATTCAGCAGCTTTTAAACCAAATTCAGGATTTACAAAAACAAGTTGTTAATCTGGAGTTGGAATTGGGTGTTCAGGAAACCGCGCCCGCCGCTGATACGGCCGCACCCGCTGTTTCTCCATCTTCTTTGCCTATTTTTTTGCGTTCCCTATCTCTTGGTTCAAGGGGAGATGACGTGAGAGAATTACAAAAATATTTGGCGCAGGATAAAGCAATTTATCCCGATGGTTTAATTACTGGCTATTTTGGCCCGTTAACCCAGCAAGCGATTCAAAAATTTCAAAAAAAATATGAAATTGTCAGCTCCGGAACTCCGGAAACTACCGGTTACGGTATTATTGGGCCAAAAACTATTGCTAAGTTTAAAGAATTTGTCGAACAAGGATCAGCTGCCACTCCGGCAATACCAGCCACTCCCGCGGTGCCAGGAGTAATTCCGGCTATACCGGCTACTTCAGCAGTACCACCTAGTTTATCCACTACGACACTCCCAGTAACTATTGTTCCGCCGGTTACTCCGCCGGTTGCGATATCATCTACCACCACCCCTCCAACTGTTACGCCGCCCATAGTTGAATCTCCAATTTCGCCTACCACGGTTTCTAATCAAGCTGTTCCCGCCTGGGTTCGTTTATTCGGTTCATCTAACTCTTATGGCATAACGATTGATGGTTTAAATAATATTTATATTGTCGGGGACGCTTCTAGTATGTTGGATGGGCAGATTAATTCGGGTGGCGATGATGCTTTTATTGCTAAATATGACGGCGATGGCAATAAGGCTTGGACTCGACTGGCGGGCAGCGTTTATGGCGATTACTTCAAGTCGGCGGCCGTGGATAATTCTAATAACATTTATGCTGTTGGTTTGACTTATAAATCTGTTGATGGACAAACTCATTTTGGAAATACCGATGCCTTAATCATTAAATACGATGCCAGCGGCAGTAAACTTTGGACTCGGCAGTTTGGCGCTTCGCTTAATGACCAACTTTATGGCGCGTCCATTGATGGATCCGGCAATATTTACGCCGCTGGGCTTACGGACACCGCCCTTGATAATCAAACCAATGCGGGATTAATGGATGCGTTGTTAGTTAAATATAACAACAGCGGCAGTAAGCTTTGGACCCGACTTTTAGGAGGCTACAGTTATGATAGAGCCGTTGGTAGTATTGGCGTTGATAGTTCCGGCAATGTTTATATAGCCGGCTGGACGCGTGAAGCTTTAAGCGGCCAAATTGCCAGCGGGTCGGATGATGCTTTTATCGCTAAATATGACAGTAGTGGTCAGCCGTTGTGGATTAAGCAATGGGGATCAAGTGGCAACGATAATGCGTTTGCTTTAGCTATCAAAGGAAGCAATATTTATGTTGTTGGACAGACTAATGGTTCTATAGATTTTCAATCAAGACAAGGCGAGTATGACGCATTTATTTCTCAATATGATTTGAGTGGTAACAGGATTTGGAGTCGGCAGTTTGGTAGTTCTAATTTTGATAGCGCTAAAGCAGTGGCGATTGATAGTAATGGCAATGCTTATGTCGCGGGAGAAATTGGAGGGGTTTTAGATGACCAAACCAATGCCGGAGGGACTGACGCATTTGTAGTTAAATATGACAGTGCTGGGAATAGGATTTGGACTAAATTATACGGTGTAGCCGGATCTGACACAGCTAATGGAGTAGCGGTGGATGGCGCCAGCAATGTTTATATCACTGGGAAAACAGTTGGCGGGAATGTTTTTCTAGCAAAATATCCGCAGGTGGAAACCGTTGCGGTTGCACCCACGACTACAGTTACGACTGCCACAACTCAAACTGCGCCGACAACCACCACGACAACGACTGTCACTACCGGTACCGACACAACTCCGCCAATTGTTTCTTTATCCGGATTAAGCGCCACGGTGTCTTATTCCGGCATTAACCCTTTTAATATTACTAGTTCAGACAATGTGGGAGTAATAGGGATTCAGGTGAAGAAGAACGGCAGTAATTTTGGATCGGAAATTGTAGCCACCAGCACGGCGTCTTTGCCGAGCATCTATGAAATTTCTTGGGATACCACCAACGAATCTAACGGCTCATATGTTTTTTCAGCAGTTGTGCGAGACGCAGCGGGTAATGTAACCACCGTTTATGCTAATACCGTGACTTTGAATAAAACCTCTAGCACAACCACATCTTCTACCGCTACCACTGCCACGGATATAATGCCGCCGGTAATTTCTTCAGTAAGTACAATGGATCCGGCCGCTAACAGCGCCACCATTATTTGGTTGACTAATGAAGCGGCGGATTCGCAAGTGGAGTATGGTTTGACAACTTCTTATGGAAATTCAACAACAATAAATACTACTTTAAAAACCGGACAATCTATAGGTTTAACAGGTTTAACATCGGGTAGCACTTACCATTACCGTGTTAAATCTAAAGACGCGTTTGGAAATTTAGCGACGAGTGGCGATTATACCTTTATTACTTTATCAGATAGTACTATTCCGTTGCCGCCATCTGGACTGACATTAACATTAGGAAGCAATAGGACAGTTAGTTTGAGCTGGACAATACGCACCTATACGACCTATCAAAAGATTTTGCGGCGCGTTGCCGGCACAACAGCGTATACTCAATTAGTCGAACTTAATGCTTATGAGTATACTTACAGCGATACTTCTTTACCCTTTTCATCAACAGAAACCACTTATGAATATGCGGTACAAGAATGTTCCTCTGCCGGTTGTTCGTCAAATGCCACCCAGACTATAGTTGTGCCAGCTAATACAGTTTCCACTACTGACATCACTCCTCCGGTAATTTCTAATATTCAGGTAACAAATATAACTGCATCAAGCGCAACTGTCACCTGGACTACTAATGAAGCTTCAAACAGTATCATCAAGTATGAAACAAACTACGCACTTTTATTTCCACAAAGAACAGACGTAGCGGATTTAGTTATTAATCACAGTGTGAATCTTAGCGGTTTGACTGCTGGAACAGCTTATTATTACTATGTTCTTTCTATAGATGCTAGCAACAATCATGTCTATAGCGATAATAGAACATTTACAACTCTTGCTGCCGCCAGCACTTCCACTGCTACATGCTCCAATTTAACATTTGGACTATCTTCAACATTTAGTGGACCAATAGATAATAAAACCACCTACATACTTGGCGAGAACGGCTATGTGACCTATAGTTGCCCTTCAACGGTTTATGTGTGCATGAGAATAATCAATCCCTCTGGGGTAGTAACAAATATTGGCTGTCACACCGCAACATCCGGTATAGATGGTTTTGGCACTTATTCGGTAGGAAATCATACCGCTCGCGCATGTTATGGCGCTACGGGCACTACGGATTGCCCGACAATTGCCGCATCTCTACCGTTTACGGTCATTGCTGCATCTGCTAGTAGCGCTGAACAAAGTAGTTTAGCCTTACTGTTGAATATTTTATTTCAAAAATTGAAGGCGCTTCAGGAATTATTGGGACAATAACTTTTAAGCCTCGTGTGGGATTTACTGACACACCCATTTACAGCTTGTGGATGGCGGCGGAGTTTTTGACTCTTGAATAGAGTAGGGCGGTTCCTCCGGATTTTTTTCTTCCGGAGCCAGAATTTCCGCGGTTTTTTTGATTATTGCGGTGGTTACTTTATTGATCGGGCTTTGTTCTTCATTGGCGTCTTTTATTTTTTCCACGATTTTTTCTATGTTTTCAATTTGTTGGATAATTTCTTTAGTTGAAGGAAGCTGATCAAGGTTTTTTTCGGAAACTGATTTTTTAAGCTCGGCAATATTGTTTTCTAGCTTAGAGATCAGCGTTTCTCTTCGTTCTGCGGGCGTGTGGATTATCGGGTCTATGGCTTTCTCAATTTTATTTTCAATCGTGTCCGGAACTATAAAAGATAAAAGCGCTAAAGCTTTTTCTTTGATTCCGACAGGCAGGAAATTAATAACAATAATAACTCCGACAGCGACGACGAAGAGTTTAATAAGAATGCTCAACATTACTATTTTTGAATTGAGGTTTTAAGTTCGGAAAGTATTCTTTGGGATTCCGAAATAATGTTTTTTACGGTTGGATCAGAGCTTACTTTATCTTGAAGGTTTTTGAGGTTAGACTCTAGTTGGTTAACTAATTCGGTTTTGGAATCCGATGGTTTGGCTACGATGTTTTCTACGGTATCTAAAATTGTTCTGGTTAAGCCATTGGGCAGGAAGTATAAAATAACCAAGACAATGATGGCGAAAATCGCTATATTAATAAGTAATCGAATGAGTTTGAACATGCTTTCATTATATCATATTCATTTTCTTGGAATTAAAAACCCAGCTTCAAAGGCCGGGTTTTATAATTAACTATTAGTTTCTATTGTTTTATTGGAGAAAGATTTAATTGGACAAGCAAAAATTCGATGTCTTCAATAGCGTGAAGGTATAGTGCGGAGACGGCTTCATTTTCTTCGGGATGAAAATCGAAATAATTGTTTTCATGTTCGCGATAGTTCCGGATCCGTTTTTGGATCGCCGCGATTCTAGCGCGCGTTTTTTTCGGCGACTTCTGAATAAAGTCGGCTCGCAACATAAACACCTCCTGAATTTGTTTAAGTACCGGTATCTATTGTATATTTTATCTTAAGCTTTGTCAAATTATGATTATTATTCTTCATAATATTAGGAGCTTATATAATGTGGGTTCAATTTTTCGGACTGCCGATGCGGCGGGCCCTGTTAGAAATAGCCCACTCCAAAGGCCCTCCTGGCGCGCTAGCGCGGGCGTAATTTCTAACGGGGCGGGCATAGAGAAATTATATTTATGCGGAATTACTCCAACTCCGATAGATAGGTTTGGGAAATTGCGACCGCAACTTGGAAAAGTTTCTTTAGGCGCGGAAAAAAGTGTTGCCTGGGAATATTGCAAGTCCATAGCGGCCTTAATTAAAAAATTAAAAAATCCGTCAGTAGGCGGAGGTTATAAAATTCTGGCAGTTGAGCAGTCTAAAAAATCTATTCCTTATTATAAAGTGGCCCTTCGACAAGTTCAGGGCAAAAATAAGCTGGCGCTTATTTTTGGCAATGAAGTTCGCGGTTTGCCGCCGTCAGTTTTGAAATTAGCAGACAAGATTTTGGAAATTCCAATGAGGGGCAAAAAGGAATCATTGAATGTGGGTGTAGCATTTGGGATAGTGGCATTTCGTTTGCTTTATCCATAAATTCTTTTCAGAAAACAATTTATTTTCCTCAATTTAAAAGTAAAGATTTGGTGTATAATTAAATAATGAAAAGATTTTTTGTTGTTGTTGGGCTTTTTGTCATATTTTTGATTGTTTCTGTTTTGTTTGTATCAGTAAGAGAAACAAAAGAAGGGTTAACGGTTAGTAAGGTTAAGATTGGTTTAGCGGCTTTTGATGTGGAGGTGGCAGATACCGCTTTTTTGCAGACTAAGGGGCTTTCGGGCCGAGAATCATTGCCTAAAAATTACGGCATGCTTTTTATTTTTGATGACTTACAGAAACGCAGTTTTTGGATGAAAGATGTCCAATTTCCATTGGATTTTGTTTGGATAAGAGATAACAAGGTTGTTGGCATGGTTTATGGGGCAGAACCGGAAGTAGGCGATAATTTAACTATCTATGAATCTCCGGAGCTGGTGGATATGGTTTTGGAAGTGAATGCCGGAGAGCTCACTAATTATGGGATTAAGATAGGAGACGCCGTTATTATAAATTTTTAATTATTAGTATAATAAAGTTATTATGGCAAAAATAGCAATCAATGGTTTTGGGAGGATCGGCCGATTATTTTTTCGGCAGGCTTTTGGTAAAAAAGGTTTAGAGATAGCGGCGATTAATGATTTGGGCGACATTGAAAATCTGGCGTATCTATTAAAATATGATTCGGTTTATCGGACTTATGATAAAGAAGTGAAATTTAAGCGCGATGCGGGTGGCGTTGGCGGAGAGCTGATAGTGGATGGAAAGAGCATTAAAGTTATTCAGGAGAAAGAGTTGGGGAAATTGCCGTGGAAGGAGATGAAAATTGATGTGGCAATAGAAGCAACGGGCGCTTTTGAATCTTTTGAAAAATCAGCGCCGCATGTAATTTCGGCAGGAGCCAAGAGGGTGGTGATTTCCGCTCCGGCGAAAGACGCAGAGGGCGTGGCTGGCGGACGGACTATTCTTTTGGGAGTGAACGAAGATCAATTTAAAACCTGTAAAGTTTCCTCTAATGGTTCTTGCACCACTAATGCTACTGCTCCGGTGGCGGCTATTATGCACGAAGCCCTTGGCATTCAAAAAGCTTTCTTAGCCTCTACCCATGGTTATACCGCCACTCAAAATTTAGTGGATGGGCCGACCAGAGGAAAAGATTTTCGCCGCGGGCGCGCGGCGGCAGTGAATATCGCTCCGTCTTTTACCGGAGCGGCAATTTCTGTTACTCGGGGTATTCCGGAATTAGCAGGAAAGTTTGATGGTATTGCTTTGCGCGTTCCGATTGTTACGGGTTCTTTGGCGGATTTTACTTTTTTAACTAAGAAAAGAACTTCGGTTGAGGAAGTGAATGAAATTTTTAAGAAAGCGGCAAAATCCGCGCGTTGGAAAGGAATTTTGGGAGTAACGGAAGATCAATTGGTTTCTTCCGATATCATTGGCATGGATTACGCCGCGATGGTGGATCTTCAATATACGAAAGTTGTTGATGGCGATTTAGTAAAAGTTCTGGCTTGGTATGACAATGAGTGGAGTTATGTTACTACGCTTGTTCAGCACGTAATGAAAGCGGCGGAAAATTTGTGAAGCCGCACATTATTATTTATTATCTTACTCTTTTTGGAGTTGCGGCGGTGGTTGCGGCGAGTTTTATAAATTTGGGCAAGGCGTTAGAGAACCAGTATTTAGCCGTAGAGCAGGCAAGGCGATTGGAAATTGAGTCCTCTAGGTAGTGTAAACTTGACTTAAAGATTATCTTAAGATAATCTTTAATTATGACTAAAATAGCTGGACTAAAAGAGTTGCGGGAAAATACCGAATCTTATATCAAATCCATTCAAAAGGGAGATTCTTTTGTGATCGTTAGGCGATCTAAGCCTGTATTTAAAATAACCCCGATTAGCGAAGAAGACGAAATCTGGGAAGATGTTGTGGATTTTACGAAAATCAAGAAAGGCGGCCTTCCGTTGAAGGAGGCGCTTGTTAAGGTTCATTCATGGACAAGTTCGAAAAAGCATTCAAAAAGTTAATTGTTCAAGAACAGCGTCAGTTAAAAGAAATCCTAGCCCAGTTAGAAGCTGGGTTTTTTAAAAATCTGGATATTAAGAAATTGAAGGGAACGGAGGATATTTTTCGAGTCCGTAAAGGTAATTTGAGGATTATTTATCAAAAAAGAGATGGCGAAGTATTTTTACTTAAGTTGAGCCGCCGTTCGGAGAAAACTTATCGGAACTTGTGATACAATAAGCCCATAATGATTATATATTTAGCCACAGACCATGCGGGGTTTGAATTAAAAGAAAAAGTTAAGGATTGGCTTGTTAAAAATGGTTATGAAGTTAAAGACTTCGGTTCTTTTCAGTTAGATGAAAAAGATGATTATCCGGATTTTGTGAAAAAGGCGGCGGAAGCTGTGAGTGAATGCGAAAAAGGTAGCCCTTCGACAGGCTCAGGGCAAAAATGCCGTGCCGTCATTTTTGGCGGAAGCGGGCAGGGCGAGGCAATGGTGGCTAATAGATATAAAGGAGTGCGAGCCGCGGTTGTGTATAAATATGACGAAGACATTATTAAGCTTTCGCGGGAACATAATGATGCGAATATTTTATCTTTAGGCGCGCGGTTTATCAAAGAAAAAGACGCGTTAAAAGCAGTAAAGTTATGGTTAGAAACGCCATTTTCCGGAGATGAGAGGCATATTCGAAGAATTTTGAAGATAGATTAGAGTTTGCGGCTAAAACATAAATTTTTTAAGAAATTTATGTTTGCCCGAACAATCGTTCCTGATTGTTTTAGGGAGAATTGACAAATTTTAGTTTTTTATATAATATATATTTAGTTTTTTAAATCTGGCGAGTCGAGCTTCAGCTAGTGGCTGAAGTTAGGCGAGCCGCAAAATAAAGGAGGTGACCCAAATGGGGAACCTAATCAAGGAGACGCCGTACTCTGAAATTACGGCAACGCTGGAGGCGCTTCAGGCTTTGGGTGTGGAGCGGCGGCATTTTGAGGCAGTCAGAAAAGATCCAACGTTAGCTTCATCAGTGGCACAGGCGATTATCGCCGGATATATTTTGGCAGACCCGATAAAAGCGATTTTCCCCACCTCCGTAGACTACTCCAAGTCTCTAGCCCAGATGATCAAATCTTGTAATTTAAATTGGGTTAACCCCAACATCACCGAAGCTCACTTTCCCAAAGGGAAAGCTGGAGGTAAAGCAGAGTTCAACCTCGAATTCTTTCACCCCAACAAAGTGATGTCTTCCGATCAAATCTTGATCGAGATGAAGAATCGAAAACTCCGACCTGCCGAGCTTCCAATGGGTCTCGCTTTTGCAGAAAAATACCCCGAAGAACAGAGAAAGGGTCCCATAGTGATTTTTGGTTCTATGTGGCGGGGCTGGCGTGCCCATCGGCTCGTTCCGTATCTTTACAGTATTTCCGGCAGGCGTTATCTGCGTCTGTATTGGTTTGAGGATGGCTGGGATGTGGGCTATTGGTTTCTTGCAGTGCGCGAGCCTGCCTGACGGTAGGCAGGGTCTAGTCCAGTGGACTGTTGGAAAAGTTAAGCCCGCAAGATGAAGATCTTGCGGGCTGTTTTTTAAATGATGAATTTCAAAAAGAACATTACTGTGTCGTTATGTTGGAGCGGAAGAATAGATAGATCCAAGTGCTATCCTATAGGATAGCACTTGGATATGCGAAGTTTTTATTATAAAGGAATTTTAGGTCTTAGTCCGGTAAGATGTCTCTCTAAGATGTTATACTTAATGAAATGCAAATAATCCCAGCAATTAACACAAAAAATTTTAAAGAAGCGAAAAAACAGATAGAAATTGCGTCGCAAGTTGTGCCCGCTGGCGGAGTAATCCACATTGACGTCACGGATGGTAAATTTACTTCTAATATCACTTGGGGTGATCCACAAGAATTACAAGAACTGCTGACTAGTTATAAATTATTGATTGCTAATTTTGAAATTCATTTAATGGTGAATAATCCTGAAGAGGTGATTGAAGATTGGGCAAAAACCAGATTATTCGGAAGAATTATTGTGCATTTAGAATCAATGAAAGATTCGGAGTATATTTTGAGTCGTTGCCGAAAATATGGGTCGGAACCGGTATTGGCGATTAATCCGACTACGGATGTGAAAAAATTAGAACCTTATTTAGATAAATTTCCGGCTTTTCAGATTTTGGCTGTTACGCCGGGTTTGGCAGGGCAAAAGTTTAATGTCGAAGTTATTCACAAAATCAAGTTTTTAAAGAAAGCGGCGCCGGGTGTTAAAATAGAAGTAGATGGCGGAATCAACTTAGAGACTGCTAAATTATGTAAGGAGGCAGGAGCGGATATAGTAGTGTCAGCGTCTTATATATTAAATAGCGATAATCCGAAGGAGGCATATGCTAAGTTAAGCGGGATTTAAGTCAAAATTCAAAAGGTAAAATGCAAAAGTTCAATTCAAAATTCAAAAGCTTAATTGTGTTAATTTTTAATTTTAACTTGTAATTTTGACTTTTGATTTTTGAGTTTTGAATTTTATGATTGATCCTATTCACGATAAAAAACTTAAGTATTTAGAAGAACTGGCGAATAAAGTTCGTCAGTCTATTATTGAGATGCTGGTAGAGGCGGGTTCGGGACACTCGGCTGGGCCGTTGGGAATGGCGGATATTTTTACGGCTTTATATTTTCATGTTTTAAAGCATAATCCGAAAAAACCAGATTGGCCGGATCGGGATCGTTTAGTTTTATCCAACGGCCATATTTGTCCGGTGCGATATGCAGCTATGGCTCACGCGGGATATTTTCCTTTGGCAGAACTAAAAACTTTGCGGAAAATCAATTCCCGTTTGCAGGGGCATCCCCATAGAACAGCTTTGCCCGGAGTGGAAACCACTTCTGGCCCTTTGGGTTCGGGGCTTTCACAAGCCGTGGGTATGGCGTTGGCGGCGAAGATGGATAAAAAGAAATATCAAACTTATTGTATTGTCTCGGATGGGGAGCATGATTCCGGCAATACTTGGGAGGCAGTAATGTTCGCCGCTAAATACAGATTGAATAATCTGACCGCGATTATGGATCGGAACAATATCCAAATAGACGGGTATACGGAGGATATTATGCCCTTAGAATCTTTGCGCAAGAAATATGAATCTTTTAACTGGCATGTTTTAGAAATTGACGGACATAGCATTGAGCAGTTTGTGGACGCGGTGAATGAAGCGCATGCTATTTATGAAGCGCCGACTATGATTATTGCCCATACGATTCCGGGCAAAGGCGTAAGTTTTATGGAGCGGGATTATTTGTGGCATGGCAAACCGCCGACTAAAGAACAGGCCGAGGCGGCTTTAAAAGAACTGCGGACATTGCAGGAAAAAATACAAAGTAAGCATAAATGATTAATTCGGACGCAAAATTAAATTCTAAAATTTTTGATGCTGATGTTGAACAACGCGCCACTCGCGAGGGTTATGGAGAGGGTTTGCTTATTGCCGGCGCGGAAAATCCGAATGTGGTGGTGTTGAGCGCTGACCTTACCGAGTCCACGCGAGCAGAAGCTTTTTCTAAAAAGTTTCCCGACCGATTTTTTGAAATGGGAGTAGCGGAACAAAATATGGCGGCGGTTGCGGCTGGCTTAGGCGTTTCCGGAAAAATCCCTTTTATTTCTTCTTATTCTACTTTTTCTCCGGGAAGAAATTGGGAGCAGATCAGAACTACCATTTGTTATAACGATTCTAATGTGAAAATTGCCGCGCATCATGCCGGATTAATGACTGGCCCGGATGGCGCCACTCATCAAAATAATGAAGATATTGCGATTATGCGGGTTTTGCCGAATATGCGGGTTTTTGTTCCCTGCGATGCGCTGGAAGCAAAAAAAGCGACGATTGCCGCAGCCAAAATTACCGGGCCGGTTTTCATCCGTTTTAGCCGTGAAAAAAGCCCTATTATAACAACTGAAGAAACGTCGTTTGTTCCCGGGAAATCAATTTTGGTTTGGAAGTCGGTTAAGCCGCAGGTTGCAATCATTGCTTGCGGATTTTTGCTTCATAATGCTTTAAAAGCGGCCGCCGAATTAGAAAAAGAAAAAATTTATTCTTTGGTTATCAATATGTCGACCATTAAGCCATTGGATGAAAAGGCGGTTGTGGATGCGGCGAAAAAATGCGGAGCAGTGGTGACAGTAGAAGAGCATCAGATTTATGGCGGGCTTGGCGGAGCAGTGGCGGAAGTTTTAGCAAGAAAATATCCTGCGCCTATGGAATTTATTGGCTTGCAGAATACTTTTGGCGAATCCGGCGCGCCAAAGGATTTGGTGGAAAAATATGGCATGGGAGTCAAGGATATTAAAGAAGCGGTAGAAAAAGTTTTAAAGAGAAAGAGTACGGAATAAATAAAACTATTTTTCGCTTTGTATTGCGGTGCGAGTTTTTTGTTAGTAAAAACGGATGTGGTAAAATTGATAGTAATGAAAGATATAATCGCTATTGGTTCAGCCACTAGAGATAATTTTTTGGAGTCGGATTATCAGATGATTGATTGGCCGGATACGCCTTCAAAAAAGGCCTTGGTTTTTCCCTTTGCGGAAAAGATTGGCGTTAAAAAGTTTTATTCTACTATTGGTGGAAATTCGGCTAATGCTAGCGTAACTTTTGCTAGGCAAGGTTTTAAAACTGCGTGTTTCGCGAAATTAGGCAAAGATCTAGCGGGGAAAGAATTGATTAGTTATCTTAAAAAAGAGGGCGTGGCTACTAAATTGGCGGTTTATTCCGACGAGAAGCCGACGGCTTACTCTGTTTTATTATTAAGCGGCGGCGAACGGACAATTTTGGGATACCATGGCGCCTCTGATACCGTAGTTTTAGAAGATTTTAATTTGAAAAAATTAAAAAGTCGTTGGTGGTATTTGTCTTTAGCCGGAGAATCTGACAAGGTTTATCCAGATTTAATAAAATTTGCCCGCGAAAATAAAATTAAAGTCGCTTTTAATCCTAGCGGCCATCACATTAAGCATCGTCGCCAGGAGATTTTAGATTCTTTAAAGGATTTATCTTTTTTGGTTTTAAATGATGGCGAGGCTGCCGAGTTAGTCGGAATATCTTTTGAGAAAGAAAAAGAAGTTTTTAAAAAATTGGATAATTTGATGCCGGGTATTGTGGCGGTTACTAAGGGTCCTGCCGGGGTGGCGGTTTCTGACGGAAAAAATATTTATCACGCCGGAGTTTTTAAGGAAAAAATTATCGCTGATAGAACAGGAGCTGGAGATTCCTTCGGTTCTGGTTTTGTGGCCGGATTAATGAATTTTGAACTAAGCACTAAGAACTTAGAACTTAGAACAGAAGCAATTCAATACGCCATCCGTTTGGCAACTGCTAATGCTACTTCTGTTGTAGAGCATATCGGCGCCACCGAAGGAATTTTGACGAGAGAGCAGTTTGAGCAAGATCCAAGATGGAAAGATTTAAATATACAGGTGGAAAGTTTATCCCGCTAGAGACAATTAAACTTTAATTATGTATTTAATGAATAAACAACTAGCGTTAGTCGACGTTAAGCAATCAAGATGCGGATGCGCTTTTTTAAGCGCATCCTGTCTCTAACGGGATGAATGGGTACGCAGAACATATCGCTAAAATTTTACGGACTGATAAGCATGAGATAGAAAATTTAGAACGCGGATTAGAAAAAGCTACCGGTAAAGTCGGGCTTTTAAAAATGATTGTAGAAACTGATGAAGAATTGTTGAGCGATAGATTAAGCATTCTTGGTTTGTCGCGCTCATCCTCCGCGGTTGAGGTTTATGACGCTTTAATTAGTAAAATTGAGGCGGATGATTTGGCGCTTTTAAAATATATAGGATTAGAACGAAAAGATACTGCTGCCGCCGCTCAAAAAACCGTAGATTTTGTGAAGAGAATCCATCCGCCTTTTATGGGGTACTTTTTAAAAAAAGAAAAAGCGAAACAATTTTTGATTGCCGAACCGCCTAAGAGAGTTTTAGCGGCTTTGGGTTATAAGTATGTGGAGGAAATGCTGCAAAAAGAAGATTTATTGGAGGTTTACAGCGCTTTAAGATTTTTAGAGGGAGGCGAATGGCTGAATAATGTTTTTTTTAAACAGTATGAAACTTTGCACACGGATGATTTTGAAGAACGGCAAATTGAAGTACGGGCCTTGCATCCCAAATGGGCGGCGGCAGCGGAAAAATTTGTCGCTAAAAAATATCATAACGTCAGTCATTTGAAAGAGCTGGGCGTGATTTTTGTCATTCCGGTTTTTTTGGGGATTTCGGGAGAGACTTTGCGGGTAGTCAGTTTGTTATTGCATTATCTCAACGAAGTTCAATTTTATTCGGGGCTTTTTCAAGATTTTAGAAAAGACAATGTTTCTTTTTCGGACAAAGTGATTTCTTTATTAAGGGGCGACGTGATTGAGCATCGCCTTCCGGAACAGCTAATGGAGGCGGCGCGCCCCAGATTTTTAGTGATCCAGCGTTATCTGGCTAAGGATGATGAAAATGATTGGCGGCTGATTGAGCCACATATAAATCCGGAAGCGATTCATTGGCAGAAAGCGGAAGATGAGATTGTTCGGGTTAATGAAAAAATTCTTGATTTTAAAAACGGATTGGAATTTTGGCGGGACCTTGGTTCCGTTGGCGGATTTTTTAAGAGTGAAATTGGCAATGATATTCTAGTAAGCTTCAATCTGGTGGATACAGTAATGGCATTGGTAAAAAGAAAAGAATTAATCAAGTATCTTTATCATCATCAAGAGGCGATGTGGAATAAAATTTTTGCCTATTACTTTGGCATGGGAAAGCTAGAAGAGATGAGTCGGAAGCATATTTTGAAGGGATGGTTTGAGGTATAATAATCGCAAACCTGCCTGCCGGCAGGCAGGAATAATGCAAATCTTATTATGACTTTGAAACAAATAATTGAAGATGCGGAACAGCGCGGCATTGCGTTGGGGCATTTTAATATCTCGGAATTTGTTGCTTTAAAAGCTATTTTAGAGGGCGCTAGCCAATTAAATGTTCCTATTATAATTGGGGTTTCCGAGGGCGAGCGAGAATTTATTGGCATTAAGGAGACAGTAGCCTTAGTGAGGGCTTTCCGTGAAGAGTATTCGGTGCCGATATTTTTAAATGCTGATCACACTCATTCTTTAGAGGCGGTAGAGGAAGTTGCTAAAGCTGGCTTTGACGCAGTTCTTTTTGACGCGAGTAAAGAGCCATTAGAGAAAAACATTAAATTAACTAAAGAAGCGGTATTGCGGGCTAAGATTTTAAATCCGAATATTTTAGTGGAAGGAGAAATTGGATACATTGGCGCTTCTTCCAAGATTTTACAAGAATTACCCAAAGATATTTCTTTAGAGGAAAAAGATTTGCCGACGGCTGAAGAAGTGGCAGAGTTTGTTCAAAAAACCAAGGTAGATTTATTAGCGCCGGCAGTAGGTAATATTCATGGCATTTTGGCGAATATTCCCAATCCCCGTTTGAATATAAAAAAGGTTCGGGAAATGAAGCAGGCAGCCAAAATTCCCTTAGTTTTGCATGGCGGTTCGGGCATTGCTGATGACGATTTTAGAGTTGCTATTAAAGCGGGTATTTCCACTATTCATATTAATACTGAAATTAGAGTGGCATGGCGTAAGGGAGTAGAAATGGGATTAAAGCGGAATCGCGACGAGGTAGCGCCTTATAAGATTCTTTCGTCGGCCTTGGAGGGCATCAAAGAGATTGTTTTGAATAGATTAAGAATTTTTAATGGTTTGTAGATTCTTTACTTAATTCGCATTATTTGCTAACATTCGCATTATTAGCGATTACTCTATATGGAATTAATTGCGCAAAAAAGAGAAATTTTTGGACGCGCCGTAAAGCCGTTACGCGCCAAGGGTTTTGTACCGGCAGAACTTTACGGCAGGGGGCTGGAGAATTTGCATTTAGCGGTGTCCAAGAAAGAATTGTCAAAAGTTTTTAAACAAGCCGGTGAAAACGGGATGGTTACTCTTTTGGTGGATCAAGAGAAGCGCCCGGTATTAATTCATGATTTGCAATTGGATCCCGTTACTGATGAGGCTTTAAGCGTAGATTTTTATCAGGTCCGTTTGGATGAAAAAATCAAAATTAAAGTTCCTGTGGAATTTATTGGCGTCGCTTCGGCGGTCAAGGACAAGAGCGGAATTTTAGTAAAAGCCGTTCAGGAAGTTGAAGTGGAAGCGTTGCCAGCCGACATTCCTCATTCCATTCCAGTAAATTTGGAATCTTTAATCGATATAGGAAAAAGCATTCGATTAAAAGATTTAGCTATTCAAGGAGATTTTAAGTTTTTAATTGAACCAGAAACCGTTTTGGCCACTATTACCGCGCCGGTTACTGAAGAAAAAGAAGCCGAGTTGGCGCAAGCCGTGGATCTTTCTACTGTTAAGGTAGAAAGCGAAGAGAAGAAAGCGGACAGAGACGCTAAAAAAGCAGAGGAAGGCGTTGCAAAAACTCCAGCTGCCGAAACTCCTGCAAAACCCGCTAAGCCCGCAAAGTAGGTATAATATTATTATGCGTCTTTTGGACGTAAGCAAAGTAAAAGGAGCCATCCTATTGGCGGTATTTTTATGTTATTTTATTTTTGGTTTAGCGCCAATCTTAGCTGTTCAAAATCAAGCAGAAAGAGTGGAATTAGAAAAACAGTTGGCTGATTTAGAAAAACAAATAGCCGATAACGAAACTCTCATTGATGCCTATAAAAAACAGGGAAAAAATCTTACCCAAGAGATTGGCGTTCTGAATGCCAAAGTTAGTAAGCTTAATTTGCAAATTAAATCTATTACTTTAACTCTATCCCGTTTAGACGCGGAGATAACGGATAATAAAAAAGAAATAAAAACTACCGAAGAGAATATCGAACTTAATAGGCAAGCGCTAGCTTCTTCTTTAAGAAGCGTTTATGAAAATGACCACGTTACTTTAATAGCGGTATTACTGCAAAGCCGCCAAATTTCTGATTTTTTTGGAGGATTCAATAATTTAATGGCGGTGCAAGATAATTTGCTGGTCGCGGTTAATAAGATTACTAATTTACGCGATAAATTATTGGAAGAGACTGAAGCGTTAGCGCTTAAAAGAAAAGACCAGATAGCTTTGAAAGCATATCAGGATAGCCAGAAGACTACCCTTTTAAGCACTAAGGGCGAGAAGGATGCCTTGCTCAATATTACTAAGGGGCAAGAATCGCGTTATCAAGAATTATTAAAATCTAATAAGAAAACTGCTTCGCAAATTCGTAGCCGGTTATTTGAATTATTGGGTGGCGGCAGCCTTTCGTTTGAACAAGCGTATGAATTTGCTAAATTCGCCGAGCAGGCTACTGGCGTGAGGGCGGCTTTGATCTTGTCAGTTTTGGAAAGAGAATCTTTATTGGGCCAAAATGTCGGGCGATGCAATTACAAGACTGCGATGTCGCCTGGAGTGCCGCCGAAACCGGGGAAGCGTGATGACATTTCTTTATTTTTGGCTTTAACCGCTCAACTGGGAATTAATCCGGAAACGATCACGGTTTCTTGCGCAAATAGTGATGGCGCTTATGGTGGCGCTATGGGCCCGGCGCAATTTATTCCATCAACCTGGAATTTATATAAGAATCGGGTTTCAGAAATTACCGGCAACAATCCGGCTTCGCCGTGGAATAACGGGGACGCTTTTATGGCAACGGGTTTGTATTTAAAGGACGCCTCTAAAGGATGCGATGCTATTTATAGCCGGCAAACAGATATTGAGCGTTGCGCGGCGGCGAAATATTATGCGGGCGGCCGTTGGCGAAATCATCTTTGGGGATATGGAGACCGAGTGGCTACGAGAGCGAATCAGTTGCAGGCTGATATAGATATACTTAATAGCTAGATTTTTCTAGATAATTTTTGTATTATAATAAGCGGTTCATTTATTTTTAAAAAAGGGAGGCGGAAGATGGCAAAGATTATTGAAGAGGGTTATCACGGCAAAGAGCCGCTAGTTTATTGGTGGATTGGACGGCGCTGTTCTTGCGAATGTCGTTGTATTTTTGAACTAGAAAAAAAGGATGAATTGGTTAAAATTCCTAGAAATAATGTTAAGGTTGGCCTTTTTATTTTTGAAGCAAAATGTCCTAAGTGTGGTCGGTCTGTTGAGGTTTGGTTTGATTTTGACGACTCGAAAAACTTGAAAGGAATGAGCTAATGATAATTCCCTGGAGCATTTTGGAGAAAGTTGAAAAGATTTTACAAAGAGATGCGGCAGAAGATGAAAGAGAGCGTAAAGCAAAATTGACGGAAAAGCGAAGATGGGAAGAGGTTGATCAATTGCGAAAGAGAAAGAATAAAGAACTATTAGTTTATGCGCAGAAAGCGGTTACTTGGCTGAAAGATTTTTACGATAGCAGGGAAGGAAAAAAAATTCTGAAATTAAACTATGAGGTGAATTTTTTCAATGCTTCGTTTTGGGGCGGTTTTCCGGCTCCCGGTAGTGAAATGACGACGTTTGCAACTATTTATATGTCTGAAAGCGGCCGGGTTTATTATGGAGAGCGCTATAAAGGTTTTCCTAAGAAGTCGTTATTGTTGGGTTCTTTGAAAACGAAAATGAATCCGAATGCCTTGGTAAAGAGATTGCATCCTGAATACCTTAAGCTTTTTGTTCAATCGTTAGAGAATGGAAAGGTTTGGCAATATCTTGAATGGTCTTTGAGGTGATCGTGAATCTCCCCTCAATTAAAATTCCGACTAGTGTCGGAATTTTTTAATATAAGCATAATATTATGGGCGTGAATCTATAGATATTGTTAAATTCTAGCGCTATCCTATAGGATAGCACCGCATAAGTGAATCTTGAGATATAAAAATACCACGGGCACCCGTGATATTTTTACTTATTAATTTTCTTTAAAAGAATATCCAGATCGCCGTCTAAGATTTTTTCTATGCCGTGAACTTTAACGTTAAATCGGTGGTCGGTAATGCGGTCATCCGGAAAGTTATAGGTACGGATTTTTTCCGAGCGATCGCCGGAACCAATTTGCTGCCGGCGTTCGGCAGTAAGCTGTCCCAGCTGTTCAGCGCGCTGGAGCTCGTATATTTTGGCGCGGAGAATAGACATCGCCGCTTCTTTATTGGCGCTTTGTGAGCGTTCGGCTCGGGAAAATACCGAGATGCCAGTGGGTTTATGGACAATTCGTACCGCGGTTTCCACTTTGTTGACGTTTTGACCGCCCGGGCCGCCGCCGCGTTGGAAAGTGATTTCTAAATCGCCTTGGTTGATTTGGAGTTCTTTATCTTCAACTTCTGGCAGTATTGCGACAGTGGCAGTGGAGGTGTGCACTCTGCCGGCTTTTTCGGTTTTTGGCACTCTTTGAATTCGGTGAACGCCAGATTCGTTTTTCAAGGCATCATAGACATTTTGTCCTGATCCGCCAGCTGACGGAGAAGAATTACCCATAATTTTCCCAATAAAAGTTTTATATCCGCCGATAGTGCCTTGACTAGAATCAACAGTAGAAAAACCCCAGCCTTTATTGGCGGAATATCGTTGGTACATCCTTACTAGATCGCCGGCAAAAATAGCGGCTTCATCGCCACCAGTACCAGCGCGAATCTCAATAATAATTTTATTAGTCATAATATTTAGCGACTAGTCATTAGCCATTAGTGATTAGTATAACTCTCTATGAAAATAAATAACTAGTGGCTAACCACTAGTTATTTACGATTACTTTTTATTTTTCTTCACTCGGACTTTGGCAGTTTTTTTTGGAACTTCCGAGGCTTTAGCGCGGCGGGCTTTGAAGCGCTCAACTTTTCCGGCCGTATCAATCATCTTTTCTTTGCCAGTGTAAAAAGGATGGCAGTTATGGCAAATTTCCACCTGGATTTCCGGCTTAGTGGCGCCGACAACAAATTTATTGCCGCAAGCGCAGTGGGCTTCCGCTTTATCGTAGTATTTTGGATGGATATCTTTTTTCATAATTTTCAATCATAGCATTAAAAGTTTCTAAAAGGCAAATTTAAGACTTGATATTGGCTCTTGACTTATTTTCAGCATTCTTTTTATAATATTATTTGGTAGATTAGTTTGAAAATTCTATAACCCCAAAGGAGGGCTATATGAAGAAGATGTCGATGGCTGCGGTTGGACTATTAGCTGGCGTGATGATGACGGGTTGTAGCGTGTTAGATACGAAGTCTGTTAAGCCGGGTCTTTTTGGTGATGATGCGGTAAAGATGATGGCGGCATTTGACACCCTAGAGGCGGGCAAGACCACCAATGAGCAGTGGATGACCACTGGGTTTGATCTTTCTAAAGCGAAGAATTTTACTGTTTCTCCGGGACCGATGGCGTTGAGGAAAATCCTTGGTGAAGAGGTTTTCCAGTCTACTTATGGATGGTATTCGGCTAAGGGTAAGGTTGATGAGCTTTTGGCTGACCTTGCTCCCTATAGCATGGTTGAGATTCCCTTTAAGGTTACAACTAAAAAGGAGAGCCGTTTCTATATTTCTACCAAGTATGAGTTTACCGAGGGTGATGGAACTGTTTTAACTTTTGTGTTTAAAAATGGCGTTCTGGTTTATAAAGCTCCGTCTCCGCAGAAGTTTAGCGAAGATCATAGTAATAGCGCGTTTGCGCAGGGACTTTTTCCTTGGTTGAAGATTGTCAAGGACGTTAAAGGCGTAGTTGAGTGAAGTTTTTAACCCCCTTCTTTTCACACGAAAGTGTAAAAGAAGGGGGTTTTATATTATTAATCGTGTTATTGACGCCTGAGATTTTTTCGCTTATTGTTATTTCTAGATAATTAGTTCTTTTATTTCTGTGAAAAAGGAGGTAGAGGATGAAAGTTATAAGCAGATTGGTTGGGTTATCGCTGTTTTTATTGATACCGATTGGTTGCGTGTCTCGAGATTTTAAAAGCGTGAAAACGGGAATTTTAAATGACGACCCTAACGCATTATTGGCGGTTGGTTCCAAGATTGAATTAGGCGTGACAAGCAGGGCAGATTTGGAAGCGCAGGGTTTTAATTTTTCGGCGCCTAACGTTCAGTTTATCAAAGGCAAGGACGCGTTCCGATATTTATTGTCAAAGAAATTTTTTAAAACAGTTCGATTTTTAGGCGGAGTGTTAGTGGAAAAACCGATTGATGGCGTTTTGGAATCTTTGGAAAATTATCAGCTTTATTTGATTCTCAATAAAGAGGTTTTAAAAGTAAAAGATAAAATTTATCTTTCTACCAAAAATGAATGGCTGGAAATGAATGAGCTCCTTTTTATTCTTATGTTTAAAGACGACAAGGTTGTTTATTATGGCTGGGGACAGAGCCGTGTGAATCGGTTGGCAACTCAGTATAGCTTTCTTGGTGGAATTTTGAGGTTCAGTTTGGCGGATCCCGATGAGACGTTTGATGAGTTAACGGACCCCAATCGTAAAGATGAGGATGGTCTGGGGCTAGGTTCGCTTTTCAAGAAGTCAGACGAAAAAGATGAAAAAGATAAGGATTAAAATTACCCCCCTTGACCAATCGGTCAAGGGGGCTTATAATAAATTTCACAATGGAATAGAATCGGTAAGTTTAAAAATTTATTTCTGTAATTTATCCGGCCGGTTGTTTGTCGCTAGAAGCGATGAATAACGGGCCGGATATGTTATTGATAGGAATTAGTTGTATGGATTGCACGTTGATAATTAAATATAAAAACTTATTTTTGAAAATAAGTTTTACGCAACAAGTAATAAGTAAGGTTCCCACACATAAATTATGTATGGGATAAATTAGAAAATTTTGTAGTTGTCCCAATTTATTTTTTAGTAATTGGCGACTAGTGACTAGCGACTAGAATTTCTAGTGGCTAAACCCTAGTGGCTAGTGGCTAAATTATTTTTGAGGATTTGATCCTGGTCCAGGATGAACGCTGGCGGCGTGGATAAGGCATGCAAGTCATACGGACAGAGTTTAAGATTATATCAAGGACTCTGTTAGTGGCGAACGAGTTAGTAACGCCTTGGTACGTACCCCGAAGACGGAAATAACTCGCCGAAAGGCGGGCTAATATCCGATAGCATCGTGCTTCACTATTGTTCAGCACTTTTAGCGATTAGCGACTAGTATTTAGCGACTAGTGAAATAAAATTTTTCTAGTGGCTAGTCACTAGTGGCTAATGACTCGAGTGGCGAGCGGTAGCGAGGCACGATTAAATCTCGCAAGAGGCTTTGGGAGCGACCTAGGTCCGATCAGCTAGTTGGTAGGGTAATGGCCTACCAAGGCTATGACCGGTAGGGGAGCTGAGAGGCTGTTCCCCAACGACGGAACTGAGATACGGTCCGTACTCCTACGGGAGGCTGCAGTCGAGAATATTCGACAATGGGCGAAAGCCTGATCGAGCGACGCCGCGTGCAGGAAGAAGGGCTTCGGCCTGTAAACTGCTTTTTTGTTTCAAAAAGTTATTGATTAGAACAAGAATAAGGGGCTGCAAACCTCGTGCCAGCAGCAGCGGTAATACGAGGGCCCCGAGCGTTATCCGGATTTATTGGGCGTAAAGAGTGCGTAGGAGGTCTGATGCGTCTTTTGTTAAATTCCAGAGCTTAACTCTGGAGCCGCAGGAGATACGGTCAGACTAGAGGATACCAGAGGTTGATGGAACACATGGTGTAGGGGTGAAATCCGTTGATATCATGTGGAACACCGAAGGCGAAGGCAATCAACTGGGGTACTCCTGACTTTTAAGCACGAAAGCGTGGGGAGCAAAAAGGATTAGATACCCTTGTAGTCCACGCCCTAAACGATGTCGGCTAGCTGTTTCGAGTATCGACCCTCGGAGTGGCGAAGCTAACGCATTAAGCCGACCGCCTGGGAAGTACGGCCGCAAGGCTAAAACTCAAAGGAATAGACGGGGACTCGCACAAGCGGTGGAACATGTGGTTTAATTCGATAGTAAACGAAGAACCTTACCAGGGCTTGAAATCCAAACGAAAGGTTGCTGAAAGGCAATCCTTCTCTCAAGGACGTTTGGACAGGTGTTGCATGGTTGTCGTCAGCTCGTGGCTTGAGTTGTTCCCTTCAGTGGGGTAACGAGCGCAACCCTTGCCTCAAGTTATTTTGTCTTGAGGGACTGCCGAGTTTTACTCGGAGGAAGGTGAGGATGACGTCAAATCCGCATGACCCTTTGATGCCCTGGGCTACACACGTGTTACAATGGCCGGTACAATAGGTTGCCAAGCCGTAAGGCGGAGCTAATCCTATCAAAACCGGCCTCAGTTCAGATTGAGGGCTGAAACTCGCCCTCATGAAGTCGGAATCGCTAGTAATCGTGGGTCAGCTATACCACGGTGAATACGTTCTCGAGTCCTGTACTCACCGCCCGTCACTGCAGGGGAGCCGGGAATAGCCGAAGTCCAGTTATGCTGGGTCAAGCTAGGTTCGGTGACATGGCAGAAGTCGTAACAAGGCACGCGTAGCGGAAGCTGTGCGTGGATTATTTACATTTAATATCGATAATTTATAAATTTATTTTATGAATTTGGAAAAAGGTTTTGGCCGAGGAGCCTTAAGTCTCGGTTCGGTTGCCTAAAGCAACTGTAGTTGGGGCAACTACAAAGTTTTCTAAGAGTAATCGCTAACCTGCCGGCAGGCAGGAATAATGCGAATTGGTGTTTATTTTGTTACAATTTAATTGTAATGGCTGGGCAAGCAAAAACCGTTTTAATTGTCGAAGACGATGTTTTTTTGATGGCGCTTTTAAAAAATCGCATGGAAAGCGAAGGCTTTTCGATTTTAGCGGCTAAAGATGGTGAAGAGGCTATTAAGGTCCTCAAGGACATCAAACCGGACATAATCCTTTTAGATATTATTTTGCCTGGTAAATCGGGATTTGAAGTTTTAGAAGAAATGCAATCTGATCCGCAAATTCAGAATTCACCCGTAATGATTATTTCTAATTTGGGCCAGGATATGGATATTGATCGTGGGAGAGATCTTGGAGCTTTAGAATATTTTGTGAAAGCTCGGAGTTCAATGGACGATGTTATAGTGAAAGTTAGTAATTTCTTAAAAAATAAAAAATAGTTATCCCCAGCCACCTTTTTATTTCTTATAAGGCTGTTATAATACTTTATATGAACAATCAATATCAAAAAAAGGGATTTACCCTTGTTGAGTTATTAATAGTTATTGGCATTTTGGCTGTTTTAGCAACGGCAACAGTTTTGGTTTTAAATCCAGCCGAGCTTTTTCGCCAAGCACGCGATACTAAGAGAATTAACGATCTTGAAGCATTAAGGAGCGCAGTAAGTTTATATCTTTCCACTGTTTCTAGCCCGGATATGGATGCAGCCGGCAGCTGCGCCGCTAATTATTGGGGTAGCGTTGCCGGAGCCGCGGAAAACTTTACTGGCTCTCCTGCTCAACATGCTAATGTTGCTACTGCGATTGATGGCACTGGCTGGTTACCTATTGATTTTACTCAAATTCCGGGCGGATCTCCGCTTAGTTCGTTGCCAACTGACCCATTAAATCCTGATACTGCTACTCAAGCTTATACTTATCGTTGTGATAACACTGCTAAGACTTTTGAACTCAATGCGAATATGGAAAGCACCAGATATGCCCAAGGCGGCAGTGATGATGTAGAATCAACAGACGGTGGAGATCAAGTTGGCATTTATGAAGGTGGCAATGATCCAGGACTGAATCTCTAAGCCGTGAATTGAGAATAAAGAATTATGAATTAAGGAGCGAGGAACGCTCCTTTTTTCTTTCGTTGTATAATTAAGTTATGCTTCAGATCCCTAATGAAAAATTAAAGGATTTTTTAGTGGGCCGGGGAACGGTTACCGCGGAGGATTTTGATTTAGCTATTCAAGAGGCGGAGAGGCAGGGGCAAGCGCTTTCTAATATATTAATTACTCGTAATTTAATAGCGCTGGATGATTTTAATAAATTATTGGCTGATTATTTTGGGGTGGAGTTAGCGGATTTAGCCAAACGAAAAATTGATGAAGAAATTTTGCGTTTATTGCCGGAAGAGTTGGCTAGGCAAAAGCGGGCTATTGTTTTTAGTCGAGAGGCTGACGGCAGTTTAAATGTGGCGATGGAAGATCCTAGTGATCTTCCGACGATTGAATTTCTTTCGCGATACTTAAACGCCCAGCTGCGTTTATTTTTAGCCTCGAGCGAGGATCTAAATCGGGGCTTTGTTTATTACGGGCGGAAGTTGGCTTATGATTTTAAGAAAATTATTGAAGAAAATATTCAGGCGACTTTAAAGAGTCGGGCTTACGGAAAAGAAGAAAAAGAAGCGGCTTTGGAGCTACCCATCGTTTCCATTGTTGATAATCTTTTATCTTATGCTATGGCTAGCCGGGCGTCGGATATTCATATTGAAATCTTGGATGAGGAAATTTTAGTGCGTTTTAGAATTGATGGCGTACTCCATGAAATCGTCAGAATTCCTAAAGAAGTCCATGCTTCTATTACGGCGCGTCTGAAGCTTCTATCGGGCTTGAAGCTGGATGAACATGGCAAGCCGCAAGACGGCCGTTTTCGTTATAAAATGTCTGGCGATCTTATGGATGTTCGGGTAGCGGTGATGCCCACTTATTATGGAGAAAAAGTTGAAATGCGTTTATTGTCCGCGGCTCAGCGCGCCCCTTCTTTAGATGAATTAGGATTTTTGGCGGATCACAAAGAAATAATTTTAAGAAACATTAAAAAAACTTACGGGATGGTTTTGGTATGCGGCCCTACTGGCGCTGGTAAAACCACCACCTTATACGCGCTGATTAATATTTTAAATAGGCCTGAGGTTAATATTGCTACCATTGAAGATCCAATTGAATACGATATTAAATATATCAATCAAACTCAGATTAATCCTCAAGCCGGAGTTACTTTTGCGGATGGATTAAGGGCGTTGCTCCGGCAAGACCCGAATATTATTTTGGTCGGAGAAATTAGAGATGGAGAAACTGCTGATGTTGCTGTGCAGGCCGCGTTGACCGGCCATTTAGTAATTTCCAGCTTGCACACCAATGACGCTCCTACGGCTGTGCCGCGGCTGGTAGATATGAAAATACCACCATTTTTAGTGGCGGCGGTGTTAAACGCGATTTCTTCGCAAAGATTGGTAAGAAAGTTATGTCAGGATTGTAAGAAAGAATATAAACCGGACGCAGCATTAGTAGGAAATATTAGGGAAAAATTTAAAGAAATTGGGTTGGATGAAATAAAATTTAAAGCCCCCCGGATTTTATATGGGCCGCAGGGCTGTGATTCTTGCAATCATAGCGGTTATAAAGGAAGATTAGGTATTTTTGAAGTTATTGATGTTACCGATGATGTGAGGCGAGCCATCGTGAAGCCGGATTTTACTTTAGATTATTTAAAAGAAGTAATCCGCAAGCAGGGTGTTATGACTATGTTTGAAGATGGCCTAAGAAAGGTTGAGGGAGGGTTAACCAGCTTAGAAGAGGTGTTGAGAGTGCTTGGAGAATAAATTTTAAAAAAATTGGCATGCGTTTTAAATATACAGCTTCGCAATTAGATGGAAAATTAGTTGAAGGAGAAATAGAGTCTCAGTCTACTACGGAGATATTGGTTTTTTTAGGCAGAAAAGGATTAAGGCCGGTATCGATTACACCGCTGAAGGGCATTAAAACAGGCAAGAAGCTAGTATTTTTTGGACAAAGTGTTTCGGTTACTGATAAAGTTTTTTTAACTAAGTATATTTCTTTAATGTTGAGCGTGGGAACAGATTTGTTGCGCGCGATTGATATTTTGGTGAAAGATTTTAATAAGCCGGTTTTGAGGGGCTTATTGCAGGAGATTAAGAGTTCTTTAGAAAAAGGCCAGCCTTTTTACGCTACCTTTGAAAAATATCCTAAATATTTCTCTCCAGTTTTTGTTAATTTAGTGAAAGCTGGCGAGGCATCAGGCAATTTAGAAATAGTTTTTCAGGATTTGAGCATTTCTTTACAGAGAGATAAGGAATTGCAAACTAAAATCCGATCCGCTTTATTTTATCCCGCCTTGCTGTTTGCTTTGTCGATTGTAATTTTAGTTTTTTTGGTAACATTTGCCATACCAAAGATCGCTGAAGTTTTTGGTTCTTCTGGGGTGCAGCCGCCGTTATTTTCTAGAGTAGTTTTTGTGGTAGGCTTATTTTTAAACCAATATATTTGGTTCATTTTGGGAGGATTGGCGGTTTTAATAGTGGCGGCATTGCTTTTCTTTCGCAGCGTGTCTGGCTACCGAGTTTTAAACTATTTATTTAATATAGTTCCGGTGGTAGGAGCGGTTTCAAAAAAAATTGCTCTCCAGCGTTTTGCAGGCACTTTGAGCATTCTTATGCGTTCCGGTTTGCCCATCATTAAGGCTTTAGAGATTACTGCCGATACTTTAAACCATCATGATTTAAGCAAGGCGCTCAAACGAATTGCTAATGAAGGAATTTCTAAGGGTTTAACTTTGGGTGAGGCTTTTAGAAGAGAAGCAGCTTTTCCAGCCGTGGTTTCTAATTTAGTGGCTATTTCGGAAAAGGCAGGGCATTTAGATGGAATTCTCAAAACTCTTAGTGATTTTTATGATTCGGAGATAGATTCGTCTTTAAAGGTTTTAGTTTCGTTTTTAGAGCCCGCTCTGCTTTTGATGATTGGCGTAGTGGTTGGATTAATAGCGCTTTCTATTATTGTTCCAATTTATCAGTTGGTGGGACAGTTTTAAGAGTAATCGCGAATAATGCTAATGACAGCAAATAATGCTAATAAATTTAATCGAGGGCTGACTTTAATTGAGATTTTGATTTCTATAGCGATTATTGCCCTTTTGGGCACCACGGTTTTATTGAGTTTTTCAGGATATCGGCAGCGCCAGGTTTTAGAATCATCGGCGCGGTCTTTGGCAGCTACCTTGCGAGATGCTAATAAGAAGGCTGTTAATCAGGATCAGGGCAAGGAGTGGGGCGTGCATTTTGAGCGGGCAATCAGCGGTCGCGATTTTTACGCTGTTTTTAATGGGCCGGTTTATTTAACCCCGGTTCAACTTGTTTATTTGCCTCCCACTTTACGCTTTATTGATCCAGCTAGCGGATTCAAAGAAATAATTTTTGAAAAATTAACCGGATTGCCTTCTTTGGCCACCAATATTGTTGTTGCCTTAACTAGCAATGTTGCGATTTTCCAAACGATTATTGTTGATGGGGTGGGGAAAATACAATACTAAATTTAAAATGCAAAATTTTGGTGTTGCTGACGCGACAAATTTTAAAAATAAAAAGGGGCAGAGTTTAATAGAGCTTCTCTTAGCGATTGCTTTAGGATCAATGTTTATTAGTTCCGCTGTCGGGGTTTTAGTAGTGTCGTTGAGATCTGGTTCGCAGAATAAATCAATGCAAATCGCCTCTTTGTTGACGCAGGAGCTTTTAGATAAGACAAAAGTTTTTGCTGAACAGAGATGGCTTAATGTTTATAATCTTACTAAGAGCCAACCTTATTATTTAAATTTTGTCGGAGGAACTTTTGTGGCTGTGGCTGGCATAGAGTTAATTGCGTTGGACGGCATTCAGTATAGCCGGAATTTTACAGTTGCTAACTATTTGCGAAGCGGGGCAGATGATTCTTCAACGCAAATAGTTAGGGTTACAGTTTCGTGGCAACAAGGAGCTGATGTGGCTAATATAACGCGATCCCAATATGTGGCAAGAATTCGAAATTTAGTCTGGCGTAGCAGTTCTCCGGGCAGCGGGAATGAATCTCCGGTTTTTGATACTGGCGTTAATGGGGGCGCGGCTTGGAATACCATAATGTGGCAGGGAAGTGGCGGCAGTGTTGGATTTAGAATTGCCACTTCTAATTCTTTGGCTGGGTCGTGGAATTATTTTGGGCCTGGCGGAAATCCTGCGACTTATTATCAGCCAGCTGGTTCGAATATTCAGGCTTTAATAACGGCAGTGGATCATAATAATAAACGTTACGCGCGTTATCGCCCGTATTATCTTTCTGGCAGTCCCAGTGTCAACGAAGTGATTATGAATTATAGCCCATGAGAAAAATAATTTTTGATCGATCTAAACTAACACCTTCGAAGAAACGCGGTTCTCCGACTCCAGCGGTCGGAGCCCGCTCAGTCCTCGGCGCAATTTTGCGACCAAGCAAATTGCGCCTCCGGATGCTCTTCTCAGGAATTAGTTTAGATCAAAAGATGGGTTGGAGAAGGGGTGTCTCTTCTTTGCCCCTAATTTTAATTTTGGGCGGCTTGATTACTACTATGGCCTTGGGTGCAACGCTTTTAGTCTTTCTAGTCAATAATGCTAATCTAGGAGAGAGGGCTTCGGCCGAAGCTTTGGCAATCGCCCGTTCTGGCATTGACGACGGTATTTTGCAGGTTTTACGCAATAAAAATTGTCCAGATGCTTCCTGCTTGGCTTCTTATGAAGTGAGTTTAGATAATCGAACAGCCGCAGTGACTATTTGTAAAGATTTTTGCGATGGCATAGGCAAGCACACCATCATTTCTATTGCCCAAGTTTTGACTAACCACAAAAAGATCAAAGCAATTTTAGAGACGGATCCGATAACGGGGGAAGTCTTAATTGAATCAATTGCCGATATGCCTCTTTAAGTTATGAAAGGTAAGTCTATTTTTAAAAAAATTGTTAAATTTTTAAATCCTATTCCGGATATCGGCGGTCTTGAAATTAGCGATACTGCAATTCGGTTTATTGATTTGACTCATGGAAAGATTTTGCGGGCGGCGGTTAATTTATCTCCTGGAGTTATAACGGGGGGAGAAGTTAAAAATCGTTCGGCTTTGGTGGCGGCTTTAAAAAATTTACGGCGAGATTTAGGCATCCCGGAGAAAAGCATATTGAACGTAATTGTCACGGCGGCTTCCCCGCGAATTTATACGCAAATTTTTAGCGTGCCTCTTGGTATTCGGGATTCCAATTTAAATGAGGCTATTAAGTTGAATTTAGAAATGATCTCTCCTTTTGATATTCGGGAGGCTTATTATGACGCCCAGCCTTTGAAAGAAACGCCGTCGGGACAGGCCAGTTTTCTAGGAGCTTTTGCCAGCGCGCCCTTAGTGGATCAGTTTGTCGCCGCGCTGGAAGAAGCGGATTCTAATGTTATTGCTTTCGAGTTTCCAGCTTTTTCTTTAGGCCGTTTGATTAAACAATTGAGCGAAGTAGATTTTTTTGGCTCCCATATTTTAACGGATGTTTCCGCGGAAGGTTTGCATTTTTTGATCTTAGTAAAAGGGGAACTCTATTTTAGTCATTTCTTGTCTTGGCGAGAAGTGCAATCTTCTCGGCCGAGCATTGCTTTAGAGGATATGATGGACGTAGTCATTAGAGAAATAAAACGGCTGGTGAGTTTTTATAATAATCGCATTAATAGGCCGTTAGACACCATTGTGTTGTCTTCTCCTAAGCCGATTCCAGAATTAGAATCTATGATTAGGAATAATTTTCCTTTGAAGTTGCAAATACCTTCTTTGGATGCTTTCCCTGAGCTTTCTTCTGCTTGGTTCCCCGCTTTGGGAGCGGCTTTGCGCGCTTTAGTTCCTAGATCAGAAGATACTTTCATTAGCTTAATGGCGGTAGGCACCGAGGAGCGATATTTTCAAAACCGGGCCGTGCATTTTATCAGTTCTTGGCGGAATATAGGTGTCGCGGTTTTTGGATTTTTGTTGGTAGTTTTTTGGGGAATGAATATGGTTTTGGCGCAGTCGGAAAAGTCGGCCGCTAAAGAGCTATCGAACAATTTATCCAAGCCGGATTTTCAGGAAGTTGATCAACTGCAGAAACAGGCGCAGGAATTTAATCGATTAGTTGCTTCGGCTTTATTTTTAAAGAGCGCGATTAGCCCACTTTCTCCATTAATGAATAGATTAAATATTTTAAGCGGTCAGAGCGTTTCTTTGGAAAGAGTCTATTTAGACCCCAATAAAAAAATTACCATTAATGGCAAGACAGCCAGCGAAGCGGAGGCAATTAATTTTAAAAATAGGCTTTTGAAAGATTCTAATTTAGATAAGGTTGTTCTGCCTCTTTCTTCTTTTCAGCCGGGCCCCAATAACACGGTATTATTTAGCGTTAATTTTGAATGGAAATAATTATTCAAACATTAGGCTGGATTGGCGCGGCGCTTATCGTTGTCGCTTATTTTTTAGTATCTCGCCAGTATTTATCCAGCCAGAGCAGGATTTATCAATTTTTTAATTTATTGGGCGCTATGGGTGTGGGCGTCAATGTTTTTTATCAAGAGGCTTGGCCCGCGGTAGCTTTACAGATTGTTTGGGGCGTTATAGCGATTGTTTCTCTTATACGGCCAAAGAATTAAAAGTAAAACCCCTCCTTTTACACTTTCGTGTGAAAAGGAGGGGTTTATTGATTATTTAAAGGGCGGTTTCTTTTTAAGGAGGGTTTCTTGCAGAATTTTATAAATATGAGGATGTTGGTTGCGCAAATGATCTACGGCTACAAGAGTGATTCTTTCCGCGGTTTTGAAATCACCATTATCTAGAAAAAGGATGATGTTTTGGATGATTGGACTCTCATCGTCACTGCTTCCTTTTAATAGGTCTTCTAGTTTATTAGCTAATTCAATCATTTGACCGCGGGCAGTGCGGGTGTGGAAATTCATTTACCACTCCTTTTCATATAAAATGAGCAGATTGAATCTTATAATAACAAAGAATATTTAATTTTGCCAGGTAGTAGAAACTTGACAAACTATCAATAATAATATATTTTATTGATTGGTACTTTCAGAACGTAGTTTTAGTTCAAGGAGGTGGCTAATGCCCGAGTGTTTGAATGCTTATATCTTTACTCGCCGTCTTGGGCTAATGGATGGCCATGGGCCGGTAATTGTTGCGGCTAGAGATTTAGCTGATGCGGAACAATATTATCGTGATGCTGTTCGCGAAAAACATAAGGCTTTGTTAAAGGAATGCGGCCAGGAACAAAATTTTTCTCGTCAGGGCGCAGATTCCCTGGCGGAAGAAGATTTGCGTCTTATGGAAGTCAAAGAAGTTCCGATTGTTTCAGGAGCCTTCCTTCTTAATGAAGGAATGTAAGAAAGGAGAATAGAATGTTAACCTTCGTTGTTTTTTCCGGTTTTCTCTTTTTGGTCTTTGCATTATGTGACATACACACCGAACTTAAAAAAATCGTCGCTATTTTAAGTATTTTTGATTTACGGACAGAAAAAATAGAGAAGGATAAACAAAAAGAGGATTAAGAGTAAATTGAAATCCGGCACTAAGCCGGATTTTTAATTTGGTTGTTTTAGTTTTTCAATAATCTCTAAAAGGTTTTTTTTTAATATTTTTTTATTCTCGGCAGTGATTTTTTTTAAAACAAACTCCTCGGCTTTTTGGCGCACTGTTTTTGTAGTTGGCCGGATGCCGATGCGCAATCTCCAAAAATTATTGGTCTTTAAGGCGGCTTGGATGCTTTCTATGCCGTGGTGGCCGGCAGCGCTATGGCCCGGTTCAGTAAATTTATATTTTCCAATTTCAAGGTCGCTATCGTCTTGGACAATTAGTAATGCTTCTGGCTTGATATTGTATTTATTTAACGCTTGAGCAACAAAGCGGCCGGATTCGTTCATGTATGTATTGCTAGCCAATAGGGTATAGGGTAGAGAGTATAGGTTTTGATCTTTAAGATATTTTATAAAAATTAGGCCAACATTATGGTAAGTGTTCCTATATTTTTTTTCTGGATTGCCGAGGCCGATGATGAGTTTCGGGTTAAGGGTTAAGGGTTTAGGATGAAGGGTTGCCATTGATTGTATTTTAATATAATTTCACAATATTTTCTATTTTACTTGAACATATTTTATTCACGTTTTATACTAGACTACATATATGAAAAATTTTTGGCTTGCTGCTAGAGAAATTATTGAAGTAGTGGTCATTGCTCTAGTAACGGTTTTTATTATTCGCAGTTTTTTAGTCCAGCCATTTTTAGTCAATGGAGCGAGCATGGAGCCTAATTTTGAGGATGGCAATTATCTTTTAGTAGATGAAATTTCTTATCGTTTTGCCGCGCCGCGGAGGGGAGAGGTGGTGGTATTTCGTTATCCTAATGATCGATCCGTTTTTTTTATCAAAAGGCTCGTTGGTTTGCCCGGAGAAAGATTAGTGATTAGAGACGGAAAGATTTATATTGAAGGGAAAGAATTAAGCGAAGAGTACTTGGGCCCAACGCCCCATACAGAGGGTAAGATTTCGGTCAATTTGGGGAAAGACGAATATTTTGTTTTAGGCGATAACCGTTCTTATAGCTTTGATTCTCGTAATTGGGGGCCGATTCAAAGGGAGGATATTATTGGAGTAGCCAGAATTCGAGTATTCCCGTTTAACGCTATGAATGTTTTTAGCTACGAATAGAGTTTATGCCCGGTGCTACAACTTTGATGGTGTTTTCAGCAGAAAACACAAAAGTATCTGTCCCGGACAAAGACTTATAAATAATCTATATTTATTAAAACAATCAAGGTTGAATCTAAATTTATGTCAAAGTTGTAGCACCGGGTATGAAAAAATCTAAAAATAAAAATCTTATTAATAGTCCAAAAGGAATGCATGATATTCTTCCGCAGGATCAGCCGATTTGGGAAAAAATGCGCAAAGTGGCTAAGGACATTTCCGATTCTTATAATTTTTCACGAATCGATACTCCCATCGTTGAGTATGCGTCTCTTTATGAGAGGCCGTTGGGGGCGGGCAGCGATGTAGTGGAAAAACAAATGTTTATTTTAAATACTAAAGGAGGGGATGGGCTGGCGTTGCGTCCGGAGGGCACCGCGGGAGTGTCTCGGGCTTATCTTCAGCATGGCTTAAGCCATTTGGCCCAGCCGTTGAAGCTATATTATGAAGGCCCGATGTTCCGTTATGAGCATCCGCAAGCTGGGCGTTTTCGCCAATTTTATCAATCCGGGTTTGAAATTATTGGATCGGAAGGCGATGCGGTTTATGATGTTCAGGTTATTTTAGCTTGCGTTCGTCTATTAGAAACTTTGAAAATTAAAAATTTGTCTATTGAGGTCAATACTATTGGGTGTAGAACTTGCCGGCCAAATTATCGGAGAAAACTTTTGGAATATTATAAGGGCAAAGAAAAGAAAATTTGCGCTGATTGCCAGAGGAGATTAAAAAATAATCCTTTGCGGGTTTTGGATTGTAAGGAAGATATATGTCAGCCTTTTATTAAAGAGGCGCCGATTATGTTGGAGAATTTATGCGTTTTTTGCAACAAGCATTTTAAAGCGGTTTTAGACCATTTGGAGGAGTTGGCGCTGCCTTATAGGTTAAATAATCATTTGGTTCGGGGTTTTGATTATTATAATCGGACCGTTTTTGAAATTTTTACCGAAGGCTTTGCTCCAGCTTTAGCGGCGGGCGGCCGGTATGATTATTTAATGGAAATGATTGGCGGTCGGGCAACGCCGGCGGTAGGCGGCGCTATTGGCCTAGACAGGTTAGTGGAGATTATTAAGTCTCACGAAATTAATCTTATTGCTAAGAAAAAACCAAAAATATTTTTAGTTCATATTGGCGATGAGGCGAGAAAAAAGGCCTTAACTATCGTAGAGTCTTTATTATTGGCGGGCATTGATGTTTATGAGTCTTTAGGTAAAGATTCTTTAAGGGCGCAATTGAAAATTGCCGATAAAATAGCATCGCCGTTGGCGTTAATTTTTGGGCAGCAGGAAGTTTTTGAGCAAACGATTATTATTCGGGACATGAAGACTGGCGCTCAGGAAACTGTTCCGTTGGTCAAGATCGCTAATGTTCTTAAGAAAAGATTGAAGTAGCGCAATGTATTCTTGTTTATTTTGTAAAATAGCCAATAAGCAAATTTCATCGGAAATTGTTTTTGAAAATGACAGCCTTCTGGCTTTTAAAGACATACGGCCTTCGGCTCCGGTGCATTATTTGATAGTGCCTAAAGAGCATATTCAATCCATTGCTCATTTAAAAGATAATCACCGCGGCGTACTTTCTGATTTGGTTTTTTCTGCTAAAGCTCTAGCTTTGAAATTAGGATTGGGGGGTTATAAATTAGTTTTTAATGTCGGGCGTGAAGGCGGCCAAATCATTGACCATTTGCATCTTCATTTGCTGGGCGGTTGGACAAATAATGAGAAATGAGATAATATATTTTAAATATGCCTATCGAAGTTCGTAAAAAGGAAAATGAAAGTCCAAGTTATCTTATTAATCGCTTTACCAAAAAGATGCAGCAAAGCGGTGTTTTGCGTGAAGTAAAAAATAGGCGTTTTTATAAACGCACTGTTAATAAAAGCCGCAGAAGGGTGAAGGCTTTGCATCGCGAAGAAAAAAAGAAAGAATTTTTGAAAGCCAAGAAATTAGGAATCACTTTAAGTTAATATTTAATCTCTGACATTTAACATTGTGACCGACTAGCAGACATATTATAGTTAGGTGTCAATTGTTAGGTGTTCATTGTTAAAAAACTATGTTGAAGCAACGAGTTCTCAGCGACATTAAAGATGCTATGAAGTCAGGCGACCAAAATAAGGTCGGGGTTTTGCGTTTAGTAAGTTCGGCTATTAAAAATAAAGAGATTGAAATGAAACCTAAACTTGGAGATTCAGAAATGCCAGAAGATATGGTTTTAGCGGTTATAATGATGGAAGCAAAAAAACGAAAAGAAGCAATAGAAATCTTTAAACAAGGCGGGCGTAATGATTTGGCAGAAAAAGAGCAGATGGAATTGGCAATTATTCAAGGTTATTTGCCCCAGCAATTGAGCAAGGAAGAAGTAGAAAAGGAAATTGAAAAGATTTTAGGAGACAATCTTTTAGCTGGTAATTTTGGATTAGCGATGAAAGAGGTAATGAAATCTTTGAAGGGGAAGGCCGACGGATCTTTGGTCGGGGAGATTTTAAAGAAAAAATTTAGCAGCAACGAATCCCGTTAGAGGCAACTCAAATATATTATTTTTTTTGGATATACTTTTATTAAAAAATATTTTTATTAAAAAAACGGTCATATTACGGTCGCCTCTGGCGACCTGCCTCTAACGGGATGAATAGAGTTGTCGTCTTATCATTAAAGAAAAAATTTAAAAAGCTGGAATTTAAAATTCAGACCCTAGGTAGAGAATTATTGAAAGCGGAAAAGAAAGACGGATTTTATTTTGAAGTTTATTTGGTAGATAGGGCTTTTATGAATAAAAATGTATTGGCTTTTCCTGCCCCGCGTTTTTTTAACAGACCGGATATTAAACAAAAAAATCTCGGAGAAATTTATCTAAACCCGGACTATATAAGAAATGAGAAATTAGAAATTAGAAATAAAGAATTGAATTTTGATAAAAAGTTGCGATACTTGCTTATTCACGGATTTTTGCACCTTTTGGGCTATGGCCACAAGAAGAAGGGTGATACAATTATTATGCAAAGAAAGGAAGCTAAGCTTCTTTCTAAATTCAGGAATTAATATGAGCAATTACATTGTTGGTCTAGATATAGGTTCACAAAATATTAAAGCGGCAGTAGCGGAATTAAGAAAGGACGGCAAGCCTTATTTGATTAGGGTTTTTAAATCTCCTTCCGAAGGAATAAGAAAAGGAACAATAGCGGAGGTGGGAGAAGCCACGCGTTCTATTTCCCATGTTCTTTCCGAGGTAAAAAAGATTTCTAAGAGCGCTATTAAAAATATTTATCTTGGCGTAGGCAGCCATGATTCCAAGGTTTTGTTTTCTAAGGGGGTGGCAGCAGTTTCGCGGGCTAATTCAGAAATCTATAAAGACGATATAGATCGAGTTATTGAAGCATCGCGCGCCATCAAAGATATTAATAATCGGATGATGCTTCATCTTATTACCCAAGAATTTATAGTAGATGGAGTTGGCGATATTAGAGATCCTATTGGTATGATTGGCAACAGGCTGGAGGTTAATAGTTTAATTATTGATGCTTTTGAGCCTGCTATTAAAAATATAACTCGTTGTGTGGAAATTGCCGGAGGCGATGTTGCAGGATTGATTTTTAGCCCTTTGGCTTCAAGCCGGTCTGTACTGACCAAGAATCAAAAAGAATTAGGGGTTGTCTTGATTGACATTGGTTTCGGTAAAACTTCTATATCGGTTTATGAAGAAAATAAGCTTTTGCATACCGCTATTTTTCCTGTAGGCTCTGGCAATGTTACTAATGATTTAGCTATTGGAGTGAAAAGTTCTATTGTGGCGGCGGAAATGATTAAATTTTCTTTTGGTTCAGCTTTAGCTAAGGATGTGCCGAGCAGGGAAATGATTGATTTTAAAAAAATAGATCCCGCGGCTCGAGGCACTGTTTCTCGAAGATTTATAGCAGAGATTATAGAAATGCGACTTGCTGAAATATTTGAATTTGTTAATAATGAATTGAAAAGAATAGGAAGGAGCGGGCAATTGCCCGCAGGAGCCGTCTTGGTAGGGGCTGGCGCGAAGATACCCGCGATTGTAGATTTAGCCAAGCAGGAGTTGGGTTTATCAGTCCAGGTTGGCGTTCCAGATGTTAGCGGTTTTAATCTTGGAGCGGAGCTAAGCGTCCAAATCGAAGATCCAGAATTTGCTTGTGTTGTTGGTTTGGTGGGGATGGGATTAGATAAAACCGAGGTGCCAGCTGGCCAATCTTTTCTGCCAAGAAATTTTTTCAGGAATTTATTAAAATATTTTATGCCTTAGGGCTGAACTATCATGAGTTCTAAAAAAGAAAATATTATTAAGTCTGTAAAACCGAATCTTGATTATTCCGCCAAAATTAAAGTAGTTGGCGTTGGAGGCGGAGGCGGTAATGCCGTTTCCCGAATGAGCGACGAATTTAATTTGCGGAATGTTGATTTTATTGCCATTAATACTGATAGTCAGGATTTAGATGAGTGCGGAGTGAAACAGAAAATTTATGTTGGGAAAAACCTTACTCGGGGTTTGGGCACTGGGATGAATCCAGAGTTAGGCCGGCAAGCAGTTGAAGAAAGCCGGTCGGAAATTACCGAAGCCTTAAAAGGCGCGGATTTGGTTTTTATTACTGCTGGCCTTGGCGGCGGCAGTGGTTCGGGCGGATCGCCGGGAGTTGCAGAGGTTGCCAGAGAGGTCGGCGCCTTGACCGTTGGTGTAGTTACTAAGCCCTTTGCTTTTGAGGGGGCGCAACGAGCTAGGATTGCTAATGAAGCTTTAGCGAAATTAAAAGAGAAAGTAGACGCGTTAATTGTTATACCGAACGATCGGATTTTTAGCGTTATTCAAAAAGACACCCCGATTATAAAGGCTTTTGAATATATAGATGATATTTTAAAAAATGCGGTTCAGGGAGTAGCGGAAATGATTGCTGAACCAGGCATTATTAATGTAGATTTTGCTGATGTGAAGGCGATTATGCAGAACGCGGGATCCGCTTTGGTGGGTATCGGAGTGGCGACTGGCCAAGATCGGGCTATGGCGGCAGTGGCGCAAGCTATTAATTCCCCGCTTTTAGAAACTTCTATCGAAGGGGCGAAAGGAGTATTGTTTGCCGTTACCGGAACTAAGAACTTAAAAATGTCGGAAATTAATGACGTGGCTAAGATTATTAGCGAGTCGGTTGATCCAGCCGCCAAAATTATTTTCGGAGCTTATTATGACCGTAATCTTGCCAAAGAACAGATCAAGGTTACTTTAGTTGCTACTGGTTTTAACGGTACTTCTTTGAAGGGCGATGTTAGCTCTTCTTTTTCTGATTTATTTTCGTCTCCGCCTGCTATGTCTACGATTTCTGTTCCTATGCCATCGGTAAGAGAGTCCCAAAATGAAGAAAAAGATAGTAAATCATCGGATAAAATTAATGGCGATAAGCATAATAAGAAAAGCAGTTCCGAAGTTTGGGATATACCGGCGTTTTTAAGGAAAAAGAGAAAGTAGTTAGAAAACAAAAACCCCCGCCCTCTAAGCACGTATTCTATGCACAGAGGGCGGGGGTTTTTGTTTTCTCAGGCGTTTATCCTTGATGTCCAGTTTCTTCTCTCAAGCGATTCACCAAATAGGAAGCATATTCTTTGCCGCCAAGGCCGAAAGCTAATCCTCCGGCAATGGCAAGCATAGCAATTAATCCGGTAATCAAAGTATTGATTACGCTAACTGCGATTCCAAGCTGGAGAAGAGAGGTGAGCAAACCGAATACGAATACTGACCACCAGGTCAGAGCGCCCAAAGCCTTAGCTGCATGCAACCTAGCGCTTAATACTGAAGCTATAACCAAACCCTTTAAGAATTTGGCCGCAACTAAACTTACTAGCATTATCAAGATTGCCACAAACACGTTGGGAATATAATTTAAGACATCTTGAATGAATAAAGATAGGGCAGAGAATTTCAGGATATCGGAAGCTGCCAGTAAAAATACCAATACTACGAACCAATAAACAATCCGACCGACAAAATGGCCGAAATTTAAAGTAATATTGGCCCTATGAAGATAGGCATCAACACCGAGGTTTTTTAAAAGATTATCTAATTTTAAGTAGAACAAGACTCTTTCTACAATTCTTTCTAAAACCGCGGCAACGATTAAGCCTATGATTAAAGTGGCTAAAGCACCCAGTAGGCGTGGTAAAAGACCGACAAATCTGGACCATAGATCTTGTAAGGATACTGCGACTACATCAACCCAATTTTGAATAACCATATATTTTCTTTATTTTTCGACCTTTTCCAAGCACATAACATTTACGTGCTCTAAACTCTCTATAAGTTATTATAACAGTTTGTGTTATTTGGCCTGTGGATAAAATACAGGCAGAATGGCGTTTTTTGAATTTTTATGCTAGAATAAAATTATGAAAAAACTCTTGATTTTGCCGGTTTTTGGTTTAGTTTTTTTGTTTTTTAGCCCAGTTGTAGCTGAAGAAAATTCTCAATTGAATAAATCCACGCCTGTTATTGAAAATCCCGGAGTTTTGCCAACTAACCCATTTTATTTTTTAAAAGAGTGGCGTCGAGGGATCACAAGGTTTTTTACTACTAATCCTGTTGCTAGGGTGGAATTAGAGTTAAAAATCGTTAACGAAAAAGCCGCAGAAGTTGTGAAGGTCCAGGAAGCATTGCCGGAAAATACGGAAGCAATTTCCGAGGCGCTGGAAAATTATCGTTTATCTCAAGAAAGGCTGCAATCGCGCTTAGAAGCGCTCAAAGAAACTTCTAAGAATCCGAATTTGGCTAAATTATTGGGCAAATTGGCGGAGAGGGTGGTGCGCCACGAAAAACTTTTTAGCGATCTAGCCGAGAAGTTTTCCGAAAACACCGAACTTTCAACTTTAGTTAACGAAGTAAGAGGAAAGATTTCCGAATTAGTTGGCGTGGCCGCCCAGAAAGATGAGTCGGATAACTTTAATATTCGGATGAAGGAAGTTTCGTCTCAAATCGTTTTGGAAGAAACCCTAGAAAGGGCTTTGGCATCTTTGCGGGCGCAGATTGATGGCTATGAACAATTGGTTCCAGAAAAAAATTGGACTAAAGAAAATAATCCGAAAATTTACGAACTTTTAGAAAATGCCAGATATCATTTGCGTTTAGCCAACAGCGCCCTTTCTAAAAAAGATTTCGTGGAAACTAAAACGCATATTGGGCATATTCAAGGTTTTTTAGAAAAATTATCCAGGTTGATTAATCAGGATCCTTTATGCGGTCAAATTCAGTGTTTGCGTTATGATCCGGTTTGCGGTAAAGATGGCAAAACTTATTCTTGCGGCGAAGCGGATGCGCAATCCTGCGGCGTTTCGATTGCTTATGAGGGAGAATGCGCCAAAGAAGAGCCTGTTGCTTGCATAACTCTTTACGCGCCGGTTTGTGGCATAAACGGCAAGACTTATTCTAATGATTGCGTGGCTGGGTCGGCCGGCATTGAAATTAAATATCAAGGGGAATGCGGTGCGGTTAAGACGGGTGGGGAGGCCCCTATTCTATTAACTCCTATTTATTAAAATATGCCTTCAAAAATAGTAGAAGTGAAAAATTTAAATGTTATTTTTGGCCAACATCAAGTTTTGGATGATTTGAGTTTCGATGTAAATAAGGGTGAAGTTTTGGCGATTATTGGCCCTAACGGAGCGGGTAAGACAGTTTTGTTTCATGCGTTGATTGGTTTATCGCGCCCAACTTCCGGTGTTATTAATTGGAAGTCCAATGTGAAAATTGGTTATGTGCCGCAAAGATTCGACATTGAAGTTGATTTACCATTGACCACCCGAGAGTTTTTTTATTTAAAAGGCGGCGATGTAACCGATAAAAAAATTAAGGAATTTTTGGATTTAGTTGGCATAGACCACGAGGCGCTTAATAAGGGCATTAGTCAGCTTTCAGTTGGCCAACGGCAAAGAGTTTTAGTGGCTTGGGCAGTAATGAACGAACCGGAGATTTTGCTTTTTGATGAGCCAACCGCGGATATTGATATTCGCGGCCAGCAGTCTATTTATCATTTGTTGCATAAAATTCAAGACCAAATTGGTTTTGCCGTTATTTTAATTTCTCACGATTTAAGCGTGGTTTATAAATATGCGGACCAGGTTTTATGCTTAAATAGCAAAAGAGTCTGTATGGGTCCGCCTCGGGAGGTTTTAAGCGCCGAACAATTATTGGAGCTTTATGGAGGTGAACAGACTTTTTATAAGCATTTGGAAAAGAGTTTTCACGAAGATCACCATGCCTGATATTTATCCGCCTTTATTAGTTGCGATTTTTGTTTCGGCAAGCGCTGGTTTGTTGGGGGCTTTTGCAATCTTGAAAAAAATGGCTTTAGTGGGAGATGCCCTTACTCATGTGGCTTTGCCGGGCATGGCCTTGGGTTTGTTGTTTAATTTCAGCCCATTTTTAGGAGCGTTGGCATTTTTAGTTTTTGCGATTTTTGGGATTTGGCTTATGGAACGTTACAGCAAGCTTTCTACGGAAACTTTAGTGGGAATTTTTTTCTCCGCTAGTTTAGCGTTGGGCGTATTGATTACTCCCGACCATGAATTAGTAGAAGCATTGTTCGGTAATATTATTTCATTGACTTGGGCGGAAGCCATAATTTCCGCTGTAATGGCTTTGATTTTGATATTGATTATTTTAATTTTGCGAAGACAATTAGCTCTTAATATGGTTTCTTCGGAATTAGCGCAGTCTGCCGGCATTAATAATTCTCGGTTAAATTTAATTTATCTTTTGATTTTTGCGTTAGCAGTGGCTTTGGGAATTAGATTTGTTGGGGCAGTATTAATGGGTTCATTGGTAATAATTCCAGCGGCGGCAGCGAGAAATATTGCTAGCAGTTTTAATATGTTTTTAGGATTGTCTATGTTGGCGGGAGTATTATCAGCGGTGATCAGTATTTTTGTTTGGCAAAATAATGGCGCCGCTCCCGGACCGATTTTTATTTTAGTGAGCGTTGGAGTTTTTCTTGTTACTTTGGTTATTCGGGGCTTAAAGCGATAATTTTATGCCCGGTGCTACAACTTTGATGGTGTTTTCAGCAGAAAATACAAAAGTATCTGCCCCGGACAAAGACTTATAAATAATCTATATTTATTAAAACAATCAAGGTTGAATCTAAATTTATGTCAAAGTTGTAGCACTGGGTATGGAAAAACGTTGGATTTTATTAAGTATTTTGGGCATGGTCGCGGCGGCGATCATTTTTCTTCTAACGAATCCGATAGAGATTTTTACTTCAGAACCAGAAGATTTGGTGATAGTGAAAGCAATTAGCGCCGGCAATACTTTTGGCCAGCTTGCGGCGGAAGCAGGTTTAGCTACGGATACTATTTCCTCGATTCTAGAAAAAAGTAAGGATATTTATGATTTAGCCAGTATTCGCGCTGGTAAAGAGCTGGCGTTTGTTTTTTCCGCTTTGGACGATAGTTTTAAGAAATTAGTCTATCCGGTAGATACGGAACAAGAATTTATTTTTGAATCGGTGGAACAAGAGAACACGTCGCCAGAGTGGCGGGCCAATCTTGTTGATATACCCTATGAGGTTGAGCGAAAAGAGATTGAAGCTACGATTGATACTTCGCTTTATGAAACTTTTTTGGCAAAGGGCTGGGATGTTCGTTTGGGATTAGAGTTAGCGGAAATTTTTGCTTGGCAGATTGATTTTGCTGCTGACATTCAAAAAAATGATAGTTTTAAAGTGGTTTTTGAAGAGCGTTATCGTGATGGCAAGTATGTGATGTCGGGTAAAATTTTGGCGGCGCAATTTGTGAATTCCGGAAAGATTTTTTATGGGTATTATTTTCAGGGGAATTCAACGAAGGCGGGCTTGCCCACCGAAGTTTTAACGAAGGCGGGGTATTACGATGAAAACGGTAATTCTCTTCAGAAGGTCTTTTTAAAATCTCCTTTGCAGTATAAATATATCAGTTCCGGATTCAGTTACGGCCGATATAACCCGATTCTAAAGAAGGTTTCTCCGCATCGGGGCATTGATTACGCGGCGAACGCGGGTACGCCCGCGGTGGCAGTAGGCGATGGAACGGTTATTCAAGCCGGATGGAACGGTTATTACGGCATATCAGCGACCATTCGGCATAACGATACTTACAAGACTGTTTATGGCCACTTCCAAAGTTTGGCAAAAGGTATTAAGGTTGGCGCAAGGGTTAAACAGGGGCAAGTGGTGGGCTATGTCGGATCTACGGGCTTGGCGACCGGCCCCCATCTTCATTATGAGATGCATAAGTTTGGATCTTACGTTAATCCTTTTCTGGTTGAGGTGCCGCCGGGAGAGCCGATAGCGGAAAGCGATAGAATAGATTTTGAAAGGATAATTAATAAATTTATTTTTTGATTTTTCAATGAATACAAAACCTTATTTTTTGGTTTCTATTATTGCCAGCGCGGCGCTTTTTGTTATAGCGGCAGTTTTATCGTATTCCGCTTTTAGCAGTTCAGATTATTTATTGGTGATTCATTTTGACAGCTATCAAGGCATTAATTGGTTTGGCAATAAATGGGATGTTTTTGGTATTTTAGGAACAGGGCTTTTTTTGGGGTTAGTAAATTATATTTTAGTAAGCGCCCTTTATTCTTATAGCCGGTTTTTATCGCTCTTATTTTCTTTTTTTACGGTTTTTTTGATGATCTTGATTTTAATATCGGTGGGAGTTATAATATCAGTTAATTAGCGATTAGTGCTTAGCGACTAGTTTCGCCGAAGGTGGTATTAACTAGTGGCTAGTTGCTAGTGGCTAGTGGCTAATATGTTCGCAATCATTGAAACTGGCGGGAAGCAATACAGAGTTACCCCCGGACAAAAATTAAAAGTGGAAAAATTAGAAGCCAAAGAAGGCGAGGGCTTTGTGTTGGATAAAGTTTTATTAACTGCTGATGGAGAGAACGTAAAAGTTGGCAATCCTTATGTTACTGGCGTCACGGTGGAAACGAAGATTTCAAGGCAAGGGCGCGCTAGGAAAGTTATCGTATTTAAGTACCATTCTAAAACTCGGCAAAAAAAGAAAAAGGGGCATCGCCAATCTTTTACGGAATTAGAGATAGTGAGAATAAAATAATGAAAATCCGCTCTTTAAGGGGCGGATTTTCTATATAAACATTATTTTGACTATGGATAAAGAATTTGTTAAGATATCGTAGATCTTTAACATTATTATCAGAGGGAAACAGGAGGATTAATAATGGCAATGCGCCGATTGGTTCTGGGTCTTTTGGCGATTTCGGTTTTCACGGGTTGCCGCGTATCCTATGATTTTTTAGGCCCGATGGTGCAGATTGGTCGCACTGACGGGAAAACGGGAATGGTGATTGTTTGGCGGACTGATGAAGTGGGTGACAGTCGGCTGGATTACGGCCTGTTTCCGCAATACACCGATAGCATTTACGATTCTTCCTTAGTTACTTATCATGCCGTTACTCTCAAAGATTTGCGGCCCGGCGTACGCTACTCTTATCGGATATCGACTAATGGCAAAGTGTTGGCGGAAAAGTTTTTTTATACCAATAAAGCTAATTTAGAGCCGTTTACTTTTGCGGTTTTTGGAGATTCCGGCAGCGGCGATGATCATCAAGATAAGGTTGCCCGACAATTGGATAAGCAGGCGCCGGATTTTATTTTGCATACCGGTGATTTGATTTACTATAGCGGCAAAGATAGAAAATATTCGGAGCAGTTTTATCATCCTTATCGGGATTTAATTTCTCGCGTTCCGTTTTTTCCTTCTTTAGGGAACCATGATTATAAAAGTAATGAGGGACAGCCGATGCTGGATAATTTTGTTTTGCCGGGTAATGAAAGAAATTATAGTTTTGATTACGGCAATGCTCATTTCATCGCTTTAGATTCTAATCGGGCGAATAAAGAATC
>Ga0209541_10000609_pt1 | contig 70755 bp, 72 predicted proteins | sample RifCSPlowO2_01_FD_184027 | JGI IMG/M metagenome (GOLD analysis project Ga0209541, IMG submission 184027) | Groundwater microbial communities from Rifle, Colorado - Rifle CSP2_plank lowO2_0.1 (SPAdes) (version 2) | ecosystem: Environmental > Aquatic > Deep subsurface > Groundwater | place...
AACGAATGTAGTATGATAGATATAATTCAAATTTTTAATAATAAAAACACGCAGGGAATTACGAACGCGACCTGCCTCTAACGGGATGGATCCTAACACTTTAAAAAATCTTATTATCAGGGAACTTGGCGCTGAGGCCCTGCCTGAAGAAGCGCGGGACGACCTGATTATAAAAATCGGGGAGAATATTATGAAGCGGACAACTCTTGCAATACTTAAGCGACTGACCATAGAAGAACAGAATGAATTTGAAAAAATTGCGGAAACTGGTGATTACCAGGTCGCATATAATTTTGCTTCGTCAAAAATAGAAAATTTCCAAGAATTCATAAAAAATGAGGCCTTGCAAGAAATAATGGAATTAAAAAAATAGTCAAAGCAAAAACCCCCGCAGAGCGGGGGTTTTTGCTTTGAAATATTTAAATATTAGTAAGGGTTTTGGGCTCCACGAACCTCAAAATGGACATGCGGTCCGGTTGACTGGCCAGTATTACCTAAATAGGCAATGACTTGGCCTTGTGCCACATGCCAACCAACGCTGGCAACATTGCTCTTTAGGTGGGCATAAAGCGTCTGCGTTCCATTGTCGTGCTGGATAACAATGTAGTTACCATACCCGCCGTTCCATCCGCCCTGTCTGCTTATAATTACATCGCCTGCGGCGGACGCAACAACCGGAGTCCCCGGTAAATTTGCCAAGTCAACACCATTGTAACCGTGAAGCCCCTGAGATCTGTAACCACCATTAATCGGACGTATGTAGTAGCCGTCATATGACGGCCCGCCAGTACCACGAACACGCGATGTTGGACGGGTAGACAGATTAATGCTCTGTTTTACCACAGCCCCTTCCGCGTCCGGAATAATAATAATCTCTCCAACAACAAGTTTGGTGTCTAGAGAAATACCGTTGAATTTCATAATTTCTCCAGCATCGGCCTTATATTTATCAGTGATTTTCTTTATTGTATCTCCCGCCTTTATAGTGTACTGGATACCGGATACCGGTAAGATTATAAGTTTTTGGCCTTCGCCGATAATTCCCCCCTCAATACTGTTCGCCCAAATAATTGTATTAGCGGAAACTCCGAACATCTTGGCGATCTGGGATATTGAATCGCCCTTGCGAACAACATAAATACTGATTTCATCGGTTTGGTTTTCCGTAAGATCAAGAGAGGTTCCGAGCGGGCCGGTGTCAGCCATTATCGCGCTGCCGTCAACAATATTAATGTCGCCACCACCTCGTGAGCCTTGGTCCGAGCCTAGGTTTGCCTTAAGCAGAGGAATATTCTGAGAATTTTTTTCATCTTTTATCGTTTTTCTGCCAAGGAGCCCCTCAATAAAAGACGCCATACTGGCATTGGCGTATATAGGAGAAAAAATAACGGCAAAAGCAAAAAGTCCGACTAGGCTTGTTTTTACCCTGAATCCATACCCTCTGTATGTCGGCGACCCTCCGATATCCGGACTGGTGGCGTCTTTTTTACTATAAGAAATAAGCCTATTTTTGCAAATTGCCTTATTTCATTACAGGACGACCAAAAAATGGCTGTAACTATAGAAAATATGGCAATTTTTACGGTTTTTCGGTTTATAAACGGGTAAAATGGCTTAATAATGAGCCATTCATTCGGGATTTCATCTGTTTCTGCCTATGCTTAAATGCTATCGGCTGGGAGGGGTAAAGTCAATACTTAAGCGGACAGGGTGTGGATAGTCAACAACCGCATGACTGCCCTCCATGCCAGTGCGAGTTGTTGACCCAGCCCTTTGTGCCCGTAATCGTTTTTCTAAATTTTCAGATATTTTTGGTATAAAATTATAGACAAAAAATTAATTATTGTTGAGATTCCACAAAGGGCTGGGTTATTGTTTGCTTCCGTTCATTCCCAATTGCAAAGCAGTGGAATTCTGGGCAAACAATAAAATTAGTATACCCCATGAGATATTTAAGAACCATTCCTTATGCGGTTTTTTAAATATCGTCTCCCCCAAGCAGTTTTAAGGTACTTTTCGCGCACACGAGCATCTTTTTCTGAAAGTGACGCTTCGTAATATACAAGTTGCCAAGGACCTCTATTTTTTGTGGCAAAGGACTTATTATTTTGATGTTCCGTGATACGCCTCTTTAAATCATTAGTTGAACCAATATAAAACTGCTTAGGGCTTTTAATTATGTAAACATAGTACATATGGTTATATTATCTCACGGGGTATAGAGTTTGAGTATATGGAAAACTTAAGGGGACTAAACGAGCCACAAAGAAGGGCCGTCCTACACAAAGACGGGCCTCTTCTTATTGTGGCTGGGGCTGGGGCAGGCAAAACCAAAACAATTACCCACAGAATAATCAACCTCATTAAATCGGGGGTTGATCCGAAAGAAATTCTGGCTATTACCTTCACCAACAAAGCGGCCAAAGAAATGAGGGAAAGAGTCTATGGTCTTTTAGGCGCGCCCAAAACTGGAATCAATGTTGAGTTCCCTGATTACGAGGGTCCATTGATAAAAACATTTCACGCTTTGGGTGTTCAAATAATAAAAGAACAGGCCAGACATTTAGGACTCACAAAATATTTCAGCATCCTTGATGAAAGCGAGTCTGTGTCGCTTATTAGAGAGGTCTTGCGTGACGAAGGGTTGGACCCGAAACAGTTTGAACCGCGTCGCATGAAATATTTAATTTCCAGGTATAAAGGAGATTTTATAACGGAAAAAACTTTTGCGGGCAATGCCAGTGGGTATTTCCCAAAAACTTTGTCAAAAATATGGAATCGTTACGAAGAAAAATTAAAAAAGGAGCGTGCCCTTGATTTTGACGACCTAATTTTAAAAACAGTACACTTATTAAAAGAGCATAAAGAAATTAGGGACAACTACCAAAAACGTTGGCACTATATTCATGTGGACGAATACCAGGACACCAACACCACGCAATACGAGCTGACAAAAATTTTAGCAGGAACACATAACAATATTTGCGTCGTGGGCGACAGCGACCAAAACATTTACGGATGGCGCGGGGCGAACATACAAAATATTCTAAATTTTGAAAAAGATTACCCGAATACAACCGTAATACTTCTTGAAGAAAATTATCGTTCTACAAAAAATATTCTAGATTCCGCCAATCAGGTTATTAAAAAAAATAAAGAGAGAATTGATAAAACTCTTTTTACAAACAAAAAGGTCGGGGAAAAACTTGGTTTGTTTGAAGCGTACGATGAAGCTGATGAAGCACAATTCGTAACTTCAAAAATAAAATCACTTACCGAGATGGGGGTCAAAACAGAGAAAATTGCCGTGCTTTACCGCGCTAATTTCCAATCGCGTGTACTTGAAGAAACACTTCTTTCTGCAAAAATACCTTATCAGGTGCTGGGGGTCAGATTCTTTGAAAGGCGCGAGGTAAAAGATGTCTTGGCATATTTACGCCTGGCTTTAAATCCTGAAGGTTTATCTGACTTAAAAAGAATTATTAATGTCCCGCCGCGAGGAATCGGAAAAGTGGGATTATTAAAAATTCTATCCGGGAAAGAAGGCGACCTGCCTGACAAAACAAAAGAAAAATTAAAAGATTTTAATTTATTTATAAAAAAAATTGTGGAATCTACAAAAAATGAAGCGCCAAGCGCGGTAATAAAAAAAATAATTAAAGAAAGCGGTATTGAAAAAATGTTGCGCGCCGGAACGGAAGAGGACAAAGAAAGACTGGAAAACGCTTACGAACTTGCGACGCTCGCGGTACGATATGACGCGCTTCCGCGGGGAGAGGGAATAGAAAACCTCTTAGAAGATGCCGCGCTTTTCTCTAGTGATGAAGCATCGGAAAAAGGTAGCACTGGAGTAAAATTAATGACGGTTCACGCCGCAAAGGGCCTTGAATTCTCGCACGTATTTATTACAGGGCTGGAACAAGATCTTTTCCCTCATATTCGCTTGGGCGAAATTGGGATGTCAAAAGAAGATTCCGAGGAAGAAAGGCGACTTTTTTATGTGGCTCTCACAAGAGCCGAAGAAAAACTTTATCTTTCCTATACTATGATGCGCACAAAATTCGGCTCGCGACAAATCAATACGCCTTCAGAATTTATTTTTGATATCCCCCCAGAACTCATGGAGAAAGAGGAGCGTGCGGAAACTGGCAAGGCGGTTTATTGGGAATAAGTTTAAAAAATGAAAGCAAAAAAATCATTGGGACAAAATTTTCTGAAATCAAAAAAGGTTTTATTTAACATGGTTAAAGCCAGCGAAGTAAAAACGGGGGGGATAGTTTTAGAAATTGGTCCTGGCAAGGGAGCGCTGACAGAAAAACTTCTTTCTGTTGGGGCACAAGTTGTTGCCATAGAAAAAGATACGCGATTAATTCCATATCTTAAAGAAAAATTCTCCGTAGAAACAAAAAATGGTCAATTAGTTATTGTAGAAGATGATGTTTTAAATTTTAATTTTACCTCACTCCTCCTAACTCCCAATTCCTATAAAGTGGTCGCCAACATTCCTTATTACATAACTGGGAAATTAATAAGATTTTTTTTAGAAAATGAGTACCCTCCATCATCAATGACACTCCTTCTTCAAAAAGAAGTCGCGGAGAGAATTGTGGCGCGCCCTAATTCGCACGTCTCACGGGCAAGCGATAAAAAAGAAAGTTTGCTTTCCATAAGCGTAAAAATCTATGGCGAGCCAAAATATTACGGAAAAGTTTCCAAAAAATATTTTTCCCCGCAACCAAAAGTTGATTCGGCAATTATTTCAATAAAAAATATTCATTCACCATTTAAAAATAGGGGGGAACATGATTTATTTTTCAAAATTATTCGTGCGGGGTTTACGCACAAAAGAAAGGTGCTTATTAGTAACCTCTCCCAAATTTTTCCAAAAGAAAAAATAGCAGGGGCTTTCAAAAAATGCGATATCAACGAAAAATCGCGCGCGGAAAACTTAAGTGTTGAAAAATGGAGATGTTTGATGAATAAATATTAAATGCTTGAGCCGTGAAAAATAATGAGACCAAGGACATTTTTCGCAGCTTTAAACACCCCTTTTTCGGAGGATATATCACAAAGTGGCGGACCCCCAGAAACACCAAGAACCCATTGTCCAGGATGTATCGGCGGACCAAAAAGAAAGCTACGAGATACCCCAGTCTGGTAAAGATAAAGTCCTGGACTAGGTGGTCCTAAAATAACCCTGTAAGCGCTAATATTATTAAAACATGGAAAAATCGCAACGACTGGCCCACCAAAAGGGGAAGGGGCTCCAAAGATCGCAAATGAAGAAGTTGGTGCAATAAAAAATAGGAGAAAGAATAAGGGCAAAAAATATATTAATATCGATTTTTGCTGAAACTGAAACATATCTTCATAGTATACAACAAAAAATGGCCAAGAAAAAAGCAAGATTGGTGGTACAATTAAATTAATCTCTCTTCAAATGCACCAATATTTTCTCGCCAATAAAAATATAATTATCGCCTCCCTTATTGGAATGTCTTTGGTCGGTTTTTCTTATTTTTCCTCCAGAGATTTTTCTTCACAGGTTATATTTAAAAATGCAGCCGAGAAAATAAACTCCGAAAGCATAACCCTGGGCCAACTAGTGGGGAAAGATACGGATGGCGATGGAATTAGCGATTGGGAAGAAGTATTGTGGGGAACAGACCCCGCCCAAAAAGCGAGCAACCTCGACGGCACGCCCGACAATGTTTATGTGGAGAAACGCCGAGCATTAGCGGAAGAAAAAGACCCCAAAACGACAGGCCCCGCGGGCGATAAAATCAATGAAACCGATGTACTGGCCAGACAAATTTTCGCGGCCGTTTCGTCGCTCCAAAATAGCGGGAACTTAAATGCTGATGTAGTGCAAAATCTCTCAAAATCCCTTGCCGAAACCGCAGTTCAAGAAAATATTGAGGTACATTACGCCCCAAAAGACATGCGTATGGTCCCGGTGAACAAAGATACGATTGTCGCCTATGGCGAGGGACTGGGAGAACTCATCACTAAATACCAAAAATCCGACCTAGGCGATGAACTTGTTGTAATCGCCCAAGCGCTTAAAGACGACTCCGCTTCGGGGTTGGAGAAGCTTGACGATTATATTTTGCTTTATCAAAATGCCGCGCGGGATTTGATTTCGGTAGCAACACCAAACGATGTCGCGCCTACATATCTTTTAATCATCAACAATTATTATAATATTTCTTTAACACTTCAAAAAATGAAGCTCATTTTTGAAAATCCAATCGTTGGTTTCTCCGGGCTTACCCAATACAGCAAAGAAAACCAATCTCTTCTTGAAAATACGAATAGCTTGGGGGCATATTTCGCCAAAAATGCTATACTTTTCAATAAATAAGCTTGTCAAAGGTGGCAAGTTTATATCATTTTAAAAAAATGATTATTTGTAGAGCCACAAGTAGTTGCAGTAATTGTAGGCGCAAAGAACTACATGACTTTCCATAAAATTTTCACTCCCAAAATATTTATTTCTTCGGTGCTAGTTGCCAGCATCGCTTTCTCGTCGTTTTTCTCTCTCCCCGAGCGCGCAAACGCGCAGGCGACGAACCTCGCGGGTTGTGCTAGTAGTTTAACGGGGGGGCTAATTGGTGGGGCAGGTGGTACCGTGGCCACCATTATCTCAAAAGTCGCTGCAGGCGCTGTGCCAGTAAACACAGTATCAATTAATGCTCCTACCTTCGCAATCGCGGGCAACACACAATACGCAAATACAATATCGGGTTGTTTGGACCCACTCGCCTATTGGGTAGCAAAGGTTATTCTCCGCCAAATGACGCAAAGCATAATTACCTGGATAAATACCGGGTTTGAGGGCGACCCATTTTTCTTGGTCAACCCAACACAATATTTCGCCAACCTCGCCAACCAACAATTGAACCAATTTATCTGGGAAATCCAACGCGCCCCAACCGTTTTTGGTAACCAAATTATCGCCACTCTGACCAGGCCCACAAGAGACACTTACACTCTTGGGCGAGTAGTAACCCAAGAATGTCTCCGGCAAGAAGCCGAGCAAAGAGTAGCTTCCGGTCAAGTCCCCCCCCAAGCTACTACTTACCTTGCCGGCGACGCAACTACCCGCCTCGCTAAGGCGGAAGAAGAAAGAATCGCGTTAGAGCTCGCAGTCAAAGAAAAGGCGGGGAATAATATTTTGGCGCGGGTGAAAGGATTTTTTAAGGACAGTTTTGCCACTAGGATTGTGGCAGAAAATAATACGGCTGACGCATTTGAGCAATACAAGATTTTGAATAGCCTAAAACCAGGTGGCGCCAACACGCAAATATTTGAAGACGGGAGCTCTATCCAAACCTTTGACGATGGGAGTACTTTGATTACCGATACTGCCGGTGGCACTACCGCAACAAATGCTACTGGTAATATTTCTATTCCTTCAACCAACTGCCCCACTACCGTCGCACAGCAAAACGCGCGGGTACAGGCATGCTTAAGCGGAAATTTAAGTTTCTCGGAGTGCGGTGGATGGGCTGGTTGGTACGCGCAAACTCAAAACTGCGAAAACAACCTCATGTGCGCGACGCAGGCCGCCCAAAATAAGTTGGCGGCGCGACAAGCCGCCCTGGCAGGACAAAAACAGGCCGAACTTCAACAAAGCGGGGGATTCTTGTCGGCAAAGGAATGTGTTCCGGGAAAAGAGTTATATGATGATGAAGCTCTCGCGGGCGAAGCGGAACCATCAACGGCTATAATTGGTTGTAGAGAAGAAAGAATTACAACCCCGGGAAGAGTCATCGCTGGCTCCATCTTGTCTGTAACCGACAGTTCCTTAAGGCAAGTGGAATTAATAAACTCAATCGGGCAAGCGGTTGACCAGATATTGAATGCTTTCTTCAACCAGTTGCTAACTATGGGGCTTAGGAGCGTGGCTACCTCTATTACAAGCGGACTTTACGATTCACCTAACTATACTTCGTCTACCAATAGCAACAGTAAAGCACAACTCATTACCACAGCATTAGCTAACCTCAACGCGGCAGAAATTTCCGCAAGGAGATACTCCGTGGCAAAAACCGAAACCGCTTCCACTACGCGCGATATTGTAAATTCATTAAACCAATTGAGCGCGCTCGGCGGACCGACTGGGGACAATTGTCCCTTAACCATAAACAGCGCCTCTGACGACATCTCCCAAATAAGTCAACTTTCCGCGACGGCCGACCAATATGACATAGAGCTTCAGGCTCTCTCAATCGACTTGGCAACTCTCATGCAAATAAAAGCTTCCTTAACTGCCGGTGATAGCAACGCCCTAAACACCGCCTACGGTATCATCTCTCGCCTTCCAACAGCGACCATGGCCGACGCGGCGGAAACGGAAAGAAACCAAACCAGAGCCAAAAAAGATTCTGTTTCGGGTTTTATAACGGCATGCACCGCCGAGAATTTCCCAACCCCATGAGAAAATTTATCAAATACAGCTTCATAAGCTTGATAATAGCGGTTGGAATAATTATTCCGCTTAATTCCGATTTTTCGTATTCTTCTGTTTTGGCGGCAGATTGCACTGGATTATCTGAACCCCAGCTTAGTGTTTGTATTAGTGATAATTTAACCGAAGAAAATACTAGAGCTGGGCTCGACTTACCGGCAGATGACGGAACAATAATTACTCAAGATATAAACACAGCAAACGCAACACAGGCGGCAGGGGGAACAACCTGTAATTGGTGGAGTGCCACCTTTTTTGGGGCAATTGCTAATAATTTAATGGGCAAAGAAAGTTTCTCATTTATTGACTGTGTCCTTCCCCCGATAGTAACCGCAATACTCACCATAGCAAGTTGGATACTTTGGTTCTCCGGTCTATTTTTAGATTATGCAACTTCTTTTACTTTAAACTTAAGTGAAACCGCTAAAGGATTAAAAATCGGTGAAGCCTGGGGCGCCATCCGAGACCTTGTAAATATTACTTTCATATTCGGACTCCTTTATATAGCCATACAAACAATTCTAGGATTAGACGAGGGCAATTCAAAAAAGTTTTTAGCAAGTATTATAATCGCGGCAATTTTTATAAACTTCAGTTTGTTTTTCACTAAAGTAATAATAGATGCCTCTAATATTGTTGCCATCCAGTTTTACAGCAGTATCACCGACAGTAAAATAGGCTCTACTAGAATTAGTCAAGCCACCAGTATATCGACTCAATTTATGGATCGGGTCAAACTTCATGGTATTTACAACGACCAAGGTGGTTTTATAAAAGAAGCAACGAAAGCGGCCAACTATGTTACCGTGGGAATCTTTGGCTCTATTTTTATATTAATTGCGGCAGTTGTTTTCTTTTTCGCGGGAATTCTTCTTATTGTGAGAAGCGCTATACTGATTTTTCTGATGGTAACCTCCCCAATTGGTTTTGTGGGGGCTTGGCTCCCCAAACTTAAAACTTATAGCGACCAATGGTGGTCAGCGCTTTTTGACCAAGCGCTTGTGGCCCCAGTATTTTTTATGCTTATTTGGCTGATATTAAAAATAACAGAGCCGGTAACCGCGGGTCTTATTACCGAAGCCGCTGGGACTACCGCCACTGCAAATTTTGCTCAAGTACTCACCGGCAAATCTGATGCTTTTGGTATCGTCATAAATTTTGTTTTCCTCATTGCGCTTTTAATCGCAGCCTTAAATCAGGCAAAAGAGTTGAGCGGGAAAATGGGCGCTACTGGCGCTAAACTGCTTGGCACCGCCGTGGGCGGAGCGGGTGGATGGCTTGGCAGACAAACTGCTGGAAGGGTGTTCGCGCGACTAGCTGGAAGCGAAAAACTTAAGTCCGCGGCAGAGGAATTAGGCCCGGACGGGAAACCCACGGCTGGCGCGCGCCGGGCTATGCTTCGCCTTAAAACTTACGAGGGTGTGGCCAAATCAAGTTTTGATATAAGAAGCGCTAGGGCTCCAGGCGCACTTGGAGATTTAACCGGCGGCATAATAAAAGGGGCCGGGATTGATACGGGAACGATGGGCCGTGGTGCCGGCGTGGGTGGATTTAGAAAAGCAGAGCAAGACGCAATCAGGGAACGCGCAAAAATGCAAGAAAACGATGCAAAACTGCTTGAAACCAAAGCTCCGCCAGGAAGCACCCCAGAAGAAGTCATGGTGGCAAAGCAAGTTACTGCTAGGCGCCAGCAGGCCTTCGCTCAACAATTGAGAACCCCGCCCAAATTCGCTGGTGTTGTTTTAACTAGGCCTTTCACAACAAGCGTGAAGGGAGATATTGAGGCGGCTGGGAAAATAGAAAAAAGCGCAAGAGATACAAAAAAATTAGAAGAAGACATAGAAACACTTCAAGCAGACCTGAAAAAAGTACTGGAAGAAACACTCGAAAGAGAAATTAGAACCGAAGAAATAACTGTAGAAAATATTGAGAGGGCGATAGAAAAACTTGAGACTGCAAGTGCGGAAGCTAAGGTGCGTGGGGAGGATACAACTGTCTCAGTGGAAATAAGGGCTCGAAATATAGCGCTACAAAAAACATTAGACCGAAAAGCGAAGCGACTTGAGTCTATCCCTGAACAACTAGATAAAAAGCGGGAGAGGCTGGATAAAACGCGCGGTGCTGATAAAAAAGGAGATAAAAAGCCTGACACGCCAAGCCCAAACGAGAATACTGAGGCAGGTAAGACAACTACATGAACTACACTAACGAACAACTAGAAAAAGCGGTACAGGATTTGCCGGAAGAATTCCAAGAAGCAATCGCAAGTTCTCATATCACAACCAAGGTCCGGGAAATTGGCAATCGTTATAAACTAAACGCTGTCCAGTCGGGGAAACTAACAGACAACGCCATGCTTGCAGCTCTCGGTCTTATTGATTCAATTAATTTTTCAGAAACTCTTTCAAAAGACATAGCTATTCCTGTTTCACAGGCTCAATTAATAGTGGGGGATGTAAATAAAATTTTTGAAGAAATAAGAAAATCCATTCAAGAGAGGGCGTCTACCCCAGAAAACGAGGAAGAAATACTGGTTGAACCGAAAGAAGTCCTTCCAGAGCAGGAAGAAATACTGCATCGAGCAGATGTCCTTCATGGGATAGAAAATCCGGAACCGGCCCGCCAAAATTTTGTTCACCCTCCTAAATTTCAAAGAAATTCTGGGGGGCAAGGACAAAACTTAGGCGGGCAAGCTAAACCACCAGTAGCCCCCATAACTTCCGCGCCTGTTGTTAAAAAAGAAACAATAAATATTACTAAAACTGAAACGGCACCAGCACAAAAAGTCTCCCCCCCAACGCCTGCGCCTGTTATTCCAATAGGGGACATTGCCGAGCAAAAACTCGCCCAGCCTTTCAAAATAGAGAGCAAAGAAACGGAAGTACGCAACACACCAACGACCGACAACCAACAACCAACAATAAAGAAGGTTGACCCATATAGGGAAACAATTTAACGAACCAACAACAAACGATCTACTGCTTATAAAATTAAAATGAAACAATTCAGATTTCGGGAGTGGGAAGTATATAAAGACGCACAAAAATTACTCTCAAGAATAATAACATTAACAAAGAGCCTCCCGAGAGAATACCGCTTTGAGCTAGGTAGCCAATTAAACCGTTCTGGGCTGTCAATAGTTCTTAATATTGCTGAGGGGAGTGGTAAAGAATCAGATAAGGAATTAAATAAATATCTCGATATTTCACTTGGTTCTGCTTATGAAACTTTAGCGTGTTTAGACGCCCTGCTTCAAAATTCATTAATAGAAAAAGGGGAGTTTACTACTTTACAGGGGTACTTGGCTGACATCTGTACTCAACTTGGATCCTTCAAAAGAAAAGTAAAAAAAGAATTGTAGACATTTTCTCGCCGAGTGTTGCCTGTTTATCTCCCGTGGTTGGTTGTGGGTGGTTGGTTGTGGGTTATAATTGATTTATGCAGTTTAGAGTTCCTCAATTCATAGAGATAGAAGATAAAATCTTTGGGCCCTTTACCTTCAAACAGTTCCTTTATTTGGTCGGGGGGGCCGGTATTTCATTTGTACTATATCGGGCACTACCATTTTTTATAGCAATTATTTTTATATTGCCAATTATTGGCTTTTCTTTGGCTTTGGCTTTCTATAAAGTAAACAGCAAGCCCTTTGTTTTTGTCGTAGAGGCCTTTATAAAATATTATTTTTCCCAAAAACTGTATCTTTGGAAAAAAGAAGAAAAAAAGCGTGGTCCCAAGCAAAAAGGCCCAGACGAAGCCCCGCTAGAAAGTAGCCCCGTACCACGTATTTCTGACAGTAAACTAAAAGAACTTTCGTGGAGTCTGGATGTTCTGGATCTTAACAAAGAGGATTCGTCTACTACATTTTAAATTCACCCGCTTCACCCACCAACATTTCCGAAGGAAACGTAGGTGGGCAAGAAATTTTTAATGACTGTATGTTTTATGTTTATACTCTACAAAGTAAAAAAGACAATCAGTTGTATATAGGATGTACTAACGACCTTAAAAAACGCCTCCTCAAACACAACACTGGGCAATCAGTTTCTACTGCCCATCGTATTCCCTTATCCTTGATATACTATGAAGCATATATAAACAAAGAAGATGCCTTCGCAAGAGAACAATATTTAAAAACCGGATGGGGAAGAGTTTATATACGAAAAACATTAAGGCGTTTTTTATCATTAAAAACTTAGGAGGGTAAAATGGCAATAAAAAATAAAGCTTCTGGCAAAGCAACCCAAGATTTCGTACCAATAAGGGAAGTGCGAGACGGAGTTGTTGTTCTTAAAGACGGTGGGCTTCGTGTAATTCTCATTGTGTCTTCCCTCAATCTGGCACTAAAAAGCGAGGATGAACAAAAGGCGGTCATTTCCCAATTTCAAAATTTTTTGAACTCGCTGGATTTTTCCATCCAAATTTTTGTGCAATCACGTAGATTAGACATAAGGCCATATGTAGCGCTTCTTGAAGAGAGGATGAAAGTACAGATGGAAGACCTCCTAAAAATACAAATCAAAGAATACATAGAATTCATAAAAAATTTCACGGATAGAACCAGTATTATGACCAAAAATTTTTTTATTTCTGTTCCATATACTGACGCAATTTTAAGTTCTAAACACCCCTTCTCAATCCTACCGGGGAACAGAAACGCTTCAGAAAAAAAGCGCGATGACATAGAAATATTCGAAGAAGCGCGCTCCCAACTAGAACAAAGAGTAAGCATCGTAGAACAAGGGTTAACTGGTATGGGAATCAGGGTAATCCAACTTGGCACCGAGGAAATAGTGGAACTTTTCTATAAAATTTTTAACCCGGGAGACCTGTCCCGTTCCATAAAACTATAAAAAATATGGCATTTTTTGATTTTCTAAAAAAAACAAAGAAGAGTGAAGTGGTTCCTATTCTCCCACAGCAAATCTACGAGGCCGCGACGCTTGAGCTTCGCGACGTAATCGCTCCGTCAGCGCTAGAGGTTGAGCCAAGGGCTCTCAATTTGGGAGATAAAATCGCCCGCACTTTTTTTGTCATATCTTATCCGCGCTTTTTGTCCGATAATTGGTTTTCTCCAATAATAAACCTGGATAAGGTTTTTGACGTTTCAATTTTCATCCACCCAATAGACACGGCTTCAATTTTGAAACAATTTCAGAAAAAAGTCGCCGAGGTCCAAAGCCAAATAAATATGCGCGAGCAAAAAGGGTTGGTCCGCGACCCAATGCTCGATACTGCCTACCAAGACTTAGAGAGTCTGCGCGACCAACTTCAGCAGGCACAAGAGCGTATTTTTGATGTTGGGCTCTATATCACAATATATGCCGAAAGCGACGACGAACTAAGCAAAATTGAGTCGGAAATAAAATCAATACTTGAATCAAAATTAATTTATTTAAAACCGGCATTATTCCAACAAGAAGAAGGATTTAAAAGCGTCATCCCCACGGGAACAGATATTCTAAGTGTTCATTCAAAACTTAATTCTTCGCCGCTCTCCTCTATTTTCCCTTTCGTTTCATTTGACCTAACATCGGACCGTGGAATCCTCTACGGAATAAACCGCCACAACTCCAGTTTAGTTCTATTCGACAGGTTCTCGCTTGAAAACTATAACTCTATTATTTTTGCTAAGTCCGGCGCGGGAAAATCTTTTGCCACAAAACTAGAAATACTGCGTACGCTCATGTTTGATACGGAGGTTATTGTCATAGACCCGGAACGAGAATATGAATACATGGCAGAGGCCACGGGCGGACGCTACTTCAATATCTCGCTTACCTCCGAACACCATATAAATCCATTTGATTTGCCAGTCCCACGCGAAGACGAATCTCCGGGGGATGTTTTGCGTTCAAATATTGTAAATTTGGTCGGGCTTTTCAGAATAATGCTTGGTGGTTTCACCCCAGAAGAAGACGCGACAATAGACCGCGCCATTACGGAAACCTATGCCCTTAAAGACATAACCGCCGATGCGGACTTCGCCAATATAGAACCGCCGCTAATGTCGGACTTTGAGCTCGTTCTGGCAGGAATAGAAGGAGGGGAATCCCTTGTCCAGCGCCTTTCCAAATACACCAGGGGCACCTGGTCCGGTTTCATCAATAAGCCTACGAATGTTGATATAAATAAAAAATTTGTGGTCTTTTCAGTGCGAGATATGGAAGACGAATTAAAGCCGGTAGCAATGTACATAGTTACCCACTTTATTTGGAATGCAATCCGTAAAGAATTAAAAAAACGACTCCTAGTGGTAGACGAAGCTTGGTGGATGATGAAGTCGGAAGACACTGCTTCTTTTCTTTTTTCTATCGCTAAGCGCGGAAGAAAATATTATTTAGGGCTTGCCACTATTACCCAAGACGTGGGCGACTTCTTGAAAAGTCCGTATGGACTTCCAATCATAACCAACTCGTCAATTCAAATTCTTCTCAAACAATCCCCGGCTTCAATAGACTTAGTTCAAAAAATTTTCAACCTGACGGAAGAAGAAAAATATCTATTGCTTGAGTCTAATTTAGGAGAAGGAATCTTCTTCGCTGGGCTAAAACATGTGGCAATAAAAATAGTTGCTTCTTACACGGAGGAACAAATTATAACTTCAGACCCATCTCAAGTTTTGGCAATTAAAAAAGCTAAAGACGAACTCAAGGCGGAGGGGGCATAATAAATGGAAGAAGAAAAACCAAAGAAAAAAAGTAAATTCGGGGTCGGTTTTTATATTGTGCTCGTGTTCGCGATAATCAAAGACATTTCCGATATAGTATTTACCGCCTTTGTGTTTACCTCCCCTCTTACTATTGTTACCGGGGCGCTTATGAGCATGGTGCTGTGGGCCTACTTTTTCTTTATTGGTGTTTCTTTAAACGGGCGCAAATTGGCGACATTCGCCATAACGGCTATAATTGAGGTAATACCATTATTCGGGGTTCTGCCAATGGCCGCCATAAACCTGACTGCCATCAGAATAATGGAGAGCGCTTCCGAAAAAATACCGAGTGCTCTAACCGTAAAAAAATAAATGCCAACTGTAAAAAATTTTCTCTTCCCAGCCCTGCTTTTCTTTTTTGTTTTTTCTCTCGTTGCCCAAGTGTCCGCCCAAACAATTGAAAGTAACCAAATTTCCGCAACAATAAGCCCAGAACAGCCCGGCCCGCAAGAAAAAGTCACAATAAGTCTAGTGAGTTTCGCTATTAACCTTGACCGTTCTTCTATTACATGGACACTAGACGGTAAGAAATCTTTGTCTGGTGCCGGGGAAAAGAAATTTTCTTTTACTACCGGGGTTGTTGGGGAAACAAGCCGGGTTAGCGTGTCTATTGTCTCACCCTCGGGGGAAGTCATTCCTAAATCATTTTCAATAACACCCGAAGAACTCACCCTTATCTGGGAGGCGCCCGATTCATACACTCCCCCTTTTTATAAAGGCAAAGCCCTTCCCTCGTCGCAGGGAAGTATAAAAATAGTAGCTATGCCAAACATAAAATCAGGCGGAGTTATAACCAAGCCAGAAAATTTGTTGTACAAGTGGAGGCGAAACGACAAAGCCGCCCAAGATGCTTCTGGTTTCGGCAAAAATACATTTTCAATAAGAAATAGTATTACGGACATATTTGAAAAAATAGAAGTAACGGTGACATCGGCTGATGGGAGTATTTCCGCGCTTAGTGGCATTACTATCTCTATTGTCAACCCGCAAGTTGCCTTTTACGAAAATCGCCCGCTTGAGGGGGTATATTATGAAAGTGTCCTTCCTGGCAACTTTGTGCTTGATAACGAGGAGATAAAAATAAACGCCGAGCCATATTATTTTTCGTCCACCAATAAAAATAAACTAGATTTTGCTTTTTCTTGGCTCGTGGGTGGCAAGGAAACCGTGAGCGACAAGTCCGACCCGAGCGCTATTTCTTTACGAATAGAAAGGGGGGCTTCTGGGTCATCAAATATATCTCTTTCTGTAAAAAACGCCAAAAAAATTTTACAGGAAGCGACCGCGAACCTCACTGTTAAATTCGGTACAATATAAAAATGAAATATTTTATTAAAAAATTAAAAAAAATATCTATATTTATTGTTGTAATTTTTATATTTTGCGGGGCCCTTACCGTAAGCGCGCAGGACGGATATGTCGCCCTAGAACCGCTACCAAATGTAAACGCAGGGGTGGATGGGGGTACGTTTGCCGGTTATTTGCAAAATGTTTTTGACCTGGGGATAGGAATCGCTATTGCTCTTGCTGTCGTGATGCTGGTTTGGGGTGGGGCAGAATATCTTTCAACTGACGCCGTTTTTGGCAAAGAGGACGCCAAGGAAAAGATCTGGGGGGCGCTCTGGGGGCTTATACTTGCTTTGGGCATAGTTATTATTCTAAAGACAATAAACCCAGAAATACTTAAATTAAATCTTCGTCTGGATAAATTAACACCGTCGCCTACGGTGACGCCAGCTCCCGTTGGAACCTCGGACGCACAAGTAAGTAGTGTTTTTTCAGAGGATGCTACTGTTAGGGCAAGGCTGGAGAATGACGACGTAACAATAAACAAAAGCGCCTGCACAAGCGTTGACCAAAGCAATTGCACAAACGTTGGCGGCCTCCCCGAGCAAACTATTAGCGGACTACTTGCTCTTAAGGCCGATTGCGAATGTGGCATTACAGTTACTGGAGGAACAGAATATTGGCTTCATTCGTCTCACGGTCCTGGCCAGCGCACTGTTGACCTTGCCCCAAGCTCGTCACTTAATCAATTTTTAGGTAGGCCAAATCCAGTAAGTGGTACCTCTGTAACAAAAATGGGTGCAACTTTTAAGTATGAAAATGTCGGTGACAATGCAAATGCAACGGGGGGACACTGGCATGTAACAAACTTATAAAATGTCCCGAACAACTTTTACAATTCTTGTCATAATTTTAACCCTTGTAGCCCTAGCGGGCGGGGTTTGGTTTTTCTTCATTTATCAACCCCCGACCGGAACGATAAAAAACATAGGGACAGAAATATTAGACCGCCTGCCTTTTGGTGGGGGATTCGGTAATAATTCGCCCGAAACAAATACTAGTGGAACTGGAAATAATGATACGAGCATAAACGGTGGGGAAACTAGGAACACAAGCGCTGGAGGCGCCACAAGCGGCGCTTTAAAAATAAGAATGCTTTCTCAAATACCAGTAGCGGGATTTGGCCTCTCCGAAACATCTTCAACAACAGGGGTTCGCTACCTTGAGCGCGCCAGCGGTAATGTTTACGAAATTGGGCCGGAGGAAGCGAAAGCCAGAAGAATCACCAATACCACCATCCCGCGTATCTACGAAGCTCTTTTCACCCAAAACGGTGGTGGCGTCATAATCAGATATTTACGCGACGACAACAAAACAATTGAAACTTATTCCGCAAGCATTCCCGTAATAGCCCAGTCGCCGGGCCAAACGGGAGACCAGGCTAAAGAATTGAAGGGGATTTTCTTCCCGCAAAACATACCTACCATTTCTGTTTCTCCAGACGGCAAAAAAATATTTTATATCGTCGGTTTTGGCGGGGGATCGCTTGGTTTTGTCTCGGACCCCCTAAACGGCAACAGACAGCAAATATTTAATTCTCCTCTTGCCGAATGGCTTTCCTCGTGGCAACAAGAAAAAACCATAACTCTTTCTACAAAACCATCCGGTGGAATTCCTGGATATTCATTCAGCTTAACCCCCGCCACTAAGGCGTTCGAAAAAGTCGCCCATGGACCAGGCATTACCACGCGCCTAAGCCCAAATGGCAACTTGATGCTTTTTGGCGACGCGGGCGAAACAGGAATCACGCTTGCCGTCTACGATATAAAAAATGAAAAAATAATTTCTTTGGGGGTACGAACCCTTCCAGAAAAGTGCGACTGGGCCACCGACAGCTCAAAAATATATTGTGCTGTGCCAATAAATATTCCTCTAATTAAATTACCTGACGCTTGGTATCAAGGACAATTCTTTTTTTCCGACCGCATCTGGCTAATAAACCCAACTGACGGAGCAAGCGCCATGCTCTTTGACTTGGCGCAAGAAACTGGGAAAAGAATAGACGCAATAAATCTTTTGGTAAGTAAAAACGAGTCTAATCTATTTTTTATAAATAAAGCCGACCAGTCTTTGTGGTCAATCAAACTGTAAAGTTGGCGGCTGAAGACGAAAACCCCTAGGCCTAACCTATGGGGGATCACCTCCATATGTTAGACATTGGAAAATCAATTCCTGCTTTTTTCCTCACCACATATTCCTGCCCAATCATAAAAACACTGCTGGTAATCCAATAAAGCGCCACCGCGGCGGAAGTAGTGTAGGCTATAAATACTATTAGAATCGGGAGAAAATACTTCATCTGTACATACATACTTCTAGAAAATTCATCGGCAAAGGAAATTTTGCCACTAACAGCCGAGGTTTTTGGTTTCGGCATAGTGAGGGCTGTTTGAAAATACTGCGCGATACCGGCAACAATCCCCAAAGCAAGACTCTTCTTAGTAACATCAATCAACCCCAAAAAAACAATATTAATATGTTCGGGGAAATTAACAAAAGAGTATAAAACACTATTCTCTGGGGTTAATCCCTTTAAAAAAACAAAGTAAAGCGCGATGATAATCGGAAGCTGGATGAGCACAGTAAGACACCCAGAAAAGGGGTTGATGTTATTTTTTTTATAAAGCGCCATAGTTTCCCGGGCCACCACTTCTTTGTCTTTATTTTTTTCTTTTATTGCCGACACCTCACCTTCAATTGAACGCATCTTTACTTGCGTATCAATGGATTTTTGAGAAAGCGGATAAAGAATAAATTTAACAATAAGGGTCAGGACGATAACAGACAATGCCACACTCCCGCCGGGAACAACCGAAATCAAAAAAATAAGACCATTGTATAGTGGTTCGTAAAAAATTGTGTTCCAAAGATTAATCATTTTTTATTTTTTAATTAATTACAAATTTTTCCGGTACGGCATCAATTTGATAATTTTGGAAAGGATGACATCTGCTGACCCGCTTGAGGCCCAAAAGAATTCCCTTGAGTGCCCCGTGTTTAATAATTGAGAGGCGGGTATACTCCGAGCACGTCGGGTAAAAGGCGCAGGTTGGTCGTGGGGGAGTAAGATTTGTGGTAATTACTCCGGTCTCCGGAGAAAATAGTTTTTGATAGATTAAAATAATTGACGAAAAAACATTTTTCATTGTGTTTTTATTTTAAGCCCCGCAATAGTCGCCAGAGCCATAAACTCTTTTTCCAGTTCTCTGAACTCCATGTTTTTTTTAATAAAAAGAATGCCCGTGTGATAGGGGCGGTTATTTATAATATATTTTTTAAAAAGGTAATATCCCTGACGCCTAAGTTTGTTTCTGCCTACGGCTGTTTTTACCGACTTTTTTGACACCACTACCGCACAATATCCTTCTTTTGTCTCTAGCGCCACCCTAAGTGAAAGCGGGGGGGAGCTAAATACCCGCCCTTGTTTCAAAAACCCAAGAAAAAGCGCGCGGGGAAGTCGTTTTTTACGAGAAATCATTTTTTACGCCGACAACTTTCTCCTACCCTTATTCCTACGGCGCTTAAGAGTTTTTCTCCCTCCCTTGGTCCGGGCACGAACCAAAAAACCGTGCGTGCGGGCTCTTTTTTTCTTTTTAGGTTGGTACGTAACGGACATGGGGGTGTTTTTTAGTGGTAATAGTATCTTTATATAACAAAATCAGCAAAAAATCAATTGCTTTTTTGTACCTTCAGTATAGTATGTTAGCAAAGTTAGTTTTGTAATATAAAAAAGAGTGGTTTGGTAAAAATGTCTTTTCAAAAAAGAGTTCCCAAAAAAATTACCAACACCTTATACACAACTTATAAACAAAAGTTAAGTTTCGTCTATTGTGATAAAAAAACTATAATTGGCAGTGAGGGAGAAGTGGAGAAAGTTACTGCTTTATACATTTTGACCGAGTGAACCAATTATATTGTAGCCAGTTATATAATTGAGAGCGAAGGAGGAGTGAAAAAATGTTTTCAATTCGACTGAGCGAACTAATTATATCAGCCCCCATTAATTGATTTACCGAGAAACACCGCCATAAAATAACATGGACACTAAAGAACTCTGGGACAACGCACTAACGGAAATAGAACTTTCTGTCTCTAAGGCTAATTTTAGTACGTGGTTTAAAAATACAAGAATTACAAGGGTGGAAAGTGGGGTTGTTTTTTTGGGCGTTCCCAACGAATTTATAAAAGACTGGCTCACCAATAAATATCACAAGTCAATATTGGGGGCACTACGTAATATTTCTGAAAAAGTACGCGGCATTGAGTATTTGGTTATGAAAGAAAGCGAAAAGGCAAAACAGATATCCTCTCCTGTTTTTCCCGAAATGGCGAGTATTGCCCGAGAATTACCCCTCTCTGATTTATATGTTAACAAGGAAGACAACCTAAACCCCCGCTATTCTTTCGATTCTTTTATTATTGGTTCTTTTAATGAGCTCGCCTACACAGCAGCGCAGGCTGTAATTTCAAAACTAGGAATGATGTACAACCCGCTTTTTATTTACGGGGGGACCGGGCTCGGGAAAACGCACCTAATCCAAGCCATCGGTAATACTATTAAAAACAAACATGGTGATAAAAAAATTCACTACCTTACCTCGGAAAAATTTTCAATGGATTACATTAATTCCCTTCAAAACAACAAAATCGCCATTTTTAAGGAAAAATACAGAAAATATGATGTATTAATTATGGACGACATACAATTTCTTTCAAAAAAAGAAAAAACCCAAGAAGAATTGTTCCATTTATTTAATTCCCTCTACGACAACAACAGACAAATTATTTTTTCATCAGACAGGCACCCAAGCTATATACCGGAGCTAGAAGACCGCCTACGCTCTAGGTTTGCCGCAGGAATGATAGTTGATATATCTCTCCCTGATTACGAGTCCCGACTTGCTATTATAAAATCAAAATCATCTCAAGGTGGATTTTTCCCGGGGAACGACATCCTCGAGTATATCTCTTCAATAGTGCAGGGAAACATCCGAGAATTAGAGGGGGTTCTTAATTCTATTATTTGCCAAGCACAACTAAAAGGAAGGGAATTGACTGTTTTAGAGGTTAAATCATTACTTAAAAACAATATAAAGCCGAAAAAGAATGCTTCTATTAAAGACATCGTAAAAACAATTGCCGACTTTTATAATATAGAAGAGAGGGTTATATATGAGAAAACAAGAAAAAAAGAGGTGGTTAAACCAAGACAAATAGCCATGTATATTCTAAGAGAAGATTTTAATATATCTTTCCCCTCCATCGGGGAAAAACTAGGAGGACGAGACCACACAACAGTAATACATTCCTGTGAAAAAATCAAAAAAGATATTAAAATTAATAATATATTAATGCAAGAAATAGAGGAGTTGAGATCTATGTTTTAATTGTTAATAATATGTTAATAAAAAAACAAATAATAAATAAAAAGTGTTTTTAAAAAAAATTATAAACATATTATATATAATTTATCAACAACTCTATTTTTTTTAAAAAAAATAAAAAACAAATAGAAACACCGCCCATTAAAGATATCCACATATAAACATTAATAAATATAATAATAAAACTTTAAAATGAAATGAAAATAGAATGTATTGTAGAAAAATTAAAAGAAGTAATACCATTAGTAGATAGGGTGACTGGTAAAAACCTCACCCTACCAATTCTTAATTCAATACTTATTATAGCTAGTGGTAAAACCTTAAAATTAAGAGCAACTAATCTTGATATTGGAGTAGAGATTGAAATCCCCTCAAAAATAGAGAGTGAAGGGGTCGCCTTAGTAAACGGATCACTTTTAAATTCAATAATCTCAACTATTACAACAAAAAGTTTAAAAATAGAGAAAATAGGAAATAATCTTCATTTAATGACCCCCAATAATAGTATTATAATAAAAACATACCCACAGGAAGATTTTCCAACCATTCCGATCATTTCTGGTGTTGAATTTGTTTTTGAAGTAAAAAAAGTAATACAAGCAATAAAAGCGACAGCTTATAGTGCCCCCTTTTCAGATATAAAACCGGAAATTTCAAGTGTTTATATTTATGAACAAAATAATGAATTATTTTTTGTGGCGACAGATTCTTTTCGTTTGGCTGAAAAAAGGATTAAAATAAAAAAAACAAAAGATTTTCCAGAAATAATCGTTCCTGTAAAAAACATTATGGAGATAGTAAGGATATTTGACGGGGTGGATGGAGATATTAATATTTCTGTAAATAAAAATCAAATATCTTTCTCCCACCAGAATATTTATGTCACCTCTAGGTTGGTCAATGGTGCTTTCCCAGACTATAGACAGATAATTCCCAAAGAGTATAAAACAAAGGCTATTGTTTTAAAACAGGACTTGATTAACAGCCTTAAGATATCAGCAATTTTTTCCGGTAAATTTAATGAATTAGGTATAACAATAAAGCCTAAACAAAAAATTTTTGAAATAAACACAAAACACCAGGAATTTGGTGAAAACAAGACGAGGATAGAGGGGGCTTTGTCTGGGGAGGAAATAGAAGCTAATTTTAATTATAAATATATTTTTGAATGTCTACAGTCTATTCCAGATGACAGCGTTTCACTCCTGTTTAACGGCGTGCACAAACCCCTTGTTTTACGGGGAATATCGGACCAATCGTTTTTATATTTAGTGATGCCGATGAATAGATGACATGACTCTCCATATAAAAAATTTTTTAAATAAATTTTTAAAACTAGATAACGAAAACAGGCGCCTTAAAAAGGAGCTGATAGAGATAATCAATATTAATTTAAATTTAATAATAAGAGATAACCAAATAGAAATCAGTAATAGTAATATTTTAATAAAGACTACCCCTTTAGTTAAAAATGAAATATTTATAAAAAAAGAGGGCATTTTAAAAGAATTTAATAAAAAAACAGGTAAAAATATTATTTCAATTAATTAACCCCTGAACCACGAAAAAGGAACTTACTTGAGTGCTGTTGAAAACAGAGTCATAAACAACAACCCGAAGCTCGTTCTCCCCCTCAACAGTACTGCTCTCGTCCAGCGCAAAAGAAAAGCCACTTAAATTGTAAGAGGAGCCGATAAAACTATTATTGAGGAAAAAGTCCACTTTCGATATTTGGAAAAACCCGGTATTTTTAAGAAGTACCACAACCCTGTCGCCCGGGTGAAAAATTTTTTGTGGGCCCGGCTCGATAATTGAAATTTGTGGTGCGAGCTGTAAGTCGTGAATGTCGTCATAGGTCGTTGGGATATCTCTTTCTGAAATAATTGGGAAAGAGGGGTGTCGTTCGGCCAGCCATTTTTTAATTGGGTATTCCCATAAATTAAACTGTGGGTCGGAGGTGGGGTTAATCGGGGGGGGCCCATTGGGGTCTTTTTTATCAATCCAATAAAGAATGTTGTGCGGGTCGGAAATTACTAATTCTCCCAAGGTTTCCTTTGGGGTGTTTACGGTCGCCAGTTTATTAGAAATTTTATCAATTAAATAGTTTTTTCCTCCCCACCAGACGCCCCTCAGTACCGGCTTTTTAGTTAGGTCCGTATTTTTTGTCGGCTTTTCAAATCTTTCCACCGGGAACTGTTTCAACGCTTCCACCATAAAGGCATTCCATAGTGGGGCTATTATAAAACCAGCGACCTTTTTTTCCATGGGGGAGTTGTCATTGTTACCCGCCCACGCGCCAACCACCAACGAGGGGGTATACCCAAGAACCCAAGCGTCTCTATAGTCATTTGTAGTCCCCGTTTTCACGGCGACCTCTTGGTTAGGGAAATAAAGAGCCGAGCGCTCCCCAAAAGCCGGGGTTCGCGCAACATTGTCGGAGAGGATGTCATTTATTTGGAGGGATACATCCCTTGGAATCACCTGTTCCTCTTTTGTGCGCCATTCTTCAATGGTTTGGCTACTCCCGTCTTCTATTTTTAGTATTTTTTCGTATGGGCTTCGTATTCCATTATTGGCGAAGACCCCATAGGCCGAGGTTAGGTCAAGAAGACTGACCTCACCACCACCAAGAACAAGAGTTAGGCCGTATTGGTTTTTGTCCTTTAGGGTTTTAATCCCCATCGCCCGAGCCGTTTTAAGGGAGTCGTCTATACCCGCGAGATACAGGGTTTCAATTGACACCACGTTAATCGACTGAGCGAGGGCCTCGCGGAGAGTAATTGGGCCACGATATTTAAGGTCATAGTTTTCAGGCATATAACAGTTTTCCGCGCTTTCACCCGCCAAGGGTTTCCCTTCCGGAGTGCAGGTTGTCTGGAATTCTGTAGGAAGGTCGAAGAGGACTGTTTCTGGGGTGTATCCCTTGGCGAAGGCGGTAGCATACACGATTGGTTTGAATGCTGACCCAGGCTGTCTATGGGCTAAAGACACATTAAAATTTCCGTCTATCTCTTTATCAAAATAATCTCGCGAACCCACCATTACTAGGATTTGTCCTGTTTTAGGGTCTATCGCTACCAAACTAGCGTTTTTAGCGTTAAAGTTTTTTTCGTTTTCTTTTGCGTATTTTGTCACAATTTCTTCGGCAATTTTTTGAAGGCCATAATCAAGCGTTGTTATGACCTTAAGGCCGTCTCCCACCGCCTCTGTCCCATATTTTTCTTCTAAATATTCTCTAACATACATAACAAAATGAAGAGCCTTGGCGGTTCCTTCGTTTTGGGGAGAGAACGAGACAATCTCGCTGAGTGCATTTTGGTGTTCCACTTCATTAATAAAACCGAGCTCTTTCATTTGAAACAATACTGAATTTTTGCGCGTCGTAAGCTCCACTTTGTTTTTGCCGTATGGAGAAAAGTAAGTTGGAGCTTGCGGCAGTGCGGCTAAATATGCCGCCTCGGCGAGGGTTAGTTCCACAGCGCTCTTTCCAAAATAATACTGTGACGCCTCTGCCACCCCATACATATCTCCCCCGTATGGGGCTTCGTTTAGATAGAGGGCTAAAATTTCCTCTTTACTCATTATGCGCTCTAGTTTTGTCGCCAGAATCCATTCTTTAATTTTGCGGGAGACTTTTTTATCTTGGGTAAGCAAGGCGTTTTTTATTACTTGTTGAGTGATAGTTGAACCACCCTGAGAAAAACTGCCACTAAATAAATTTGCCAAGATGGCCCGTACGATAGAGGTAAGGCGAACCCCCCTGTGTTGGTAAAAGTCTTTATCCTCAATAGCAACGGTAGCGTTTTTTATATATTCTCCCATGTCGCTCCAGGGGATAGCTGTGCGCCTGATATTTTGGTGGACATCATAGAGTAGAACCTTTCCAGATCGGTCGTAAATTTTAGTTGAATTTAAAATACGGCGCTCCTCAAAGGAATTAAGGGCGGGCATTTTGAGCGTTCCGGCCCAAAAAACAAGAAGACCTCCAAATAAAAAAACAAAGCTAAATAATACCAATATCCAGTTTTTTCGTAGAAGCCGGTTTCGGTAGCGATTATGGAAAAATACGGATTGCATATGGGGGTATCATAACATAATAGGGCTTACCGTAAGCCTAATTTCGACCTTTTTGTGGTAAAGTGTGTATATGGTAAACACAGACGCACAGAGAATAGAGGAAATTTTGACGCGGGGGGTTGAAGAAATTTTTGTGCGTGAAAACCTGAAAAAAGATCTTTTTTCTGGCAGGAGACTTACGGTAAAGCTGGGGATTGACCCAACAAGCCCCGATCTCCATATCGGCAGGGCCGTAGTCCTCTGGAAACTTAGGTCTTTTCAGGAGCTGGGGCACGATGCCGTTTTTATTGTCGGTGATTTTACGGGGCTTATTGGTGACACCTCGGATAAAGAAGCCGAGCGTCTGATGTTAAGTGAGACAGAGGTAAAGAAAAACCTAAAAACTTATTTTGCGCAGGCTTTTAAAATTTTAGATAAAAACAAAACAAAAACATACTACAATTCTTCTTGGTTGAAAAAACTCGGATTTAAGGAAATAGGGGAGATGGCGGGCCTGTTTGGCCTGCATGAGTTTGAGGCGAGGGAAAATATTAGTAAAAGACTAAAGGAAGGGAAAAGAGTTTCATTGAAGGAGCTTCTTTATCCCATAATGCAGGGGTATGACTCTGTTTCCGTGAAGGCAGACATAGAACTGGGCGGGACCGACCAAAAATTTAATTTATTGGCGGGCAGAACCATACAGAAACACTATAAACAGGTACCACAAAACATTGTTATCACAGGGCTTTTAGAAGGAACTGACGGGCGCAAAATGTCCTCTTCTTGGGGAAATGTAATTAATATTACCGACGACCCGAACAACATGTTTGGGAAAGTTATGTCTCTACCAGACAGTCTGATAGAAAAATATTTTTTACTTTGCACTCGCATTTCCCAAGATGAAATAAAAAAAATATTGGAGAAAAATAAAAACCCAAGAGACAGTAAAATACGCCTAGCCCACGAAATCACTAACCTATATCACGGAACAAAATTAGCAGACGACGCAAAAGAAAATTTTATATCAGTTTTCCAAAAGAAAAACGCGCCTAAAGATGTAATTGAAATATCTATAAACAATAAAGATGTGGCAATGGTTCTAATTGAAAAAGGAATTATCCTTTCAAAAACTGAACTTAGACGTCTTTTACAGCAAGGAGCAGTTACACATATAGAAACCGATAATAATCTTGTAGATTTAAACTACCTTGCAAAAAATAAAGGAACTTACAAAATAGGAAGCAGGCGCTTTATAAAAATAGTAGACTAAAAGCAATTCTCGAAGTTAAGTTTCGTAGGGTTTTAGATAAATAGCAACTAAAAACTAATATTAGTTTTCTTCTTCAAGGGTTTCAGCCGTGTATAGTTCGTCGCTTTCTAGCTCATCCCCAAGAAGAGCGTCGTCTATGTCTAGAGAAAGGGTGTCGCCACCCAACCCGTCTGTTTCTTTATCATCCATAATTATTTATTTACCTATATTTTTTTATTGTTTATCCAGAGTACCCAGCGACTCTGTCGCGGGGATGAATGGTAATAAACAATAACCCAGCCCTAGTTTTATGAATAATCTATGGTAGTACAAAAACTTCTTGATTTAACGTATTTGCATAAAACCAAAACACGTAATCAATAAAACTAGGGCTGGGTCAACTACCGCAAACCGCACTACTTGCGGTGCGTTAGGTGATGTTGTATCAAAATATAAAACATTTGGCAATAAATACTAATTTTGGTCTGTGGATAACCCCCTGTAGTTTCTTTGTTGGGCAAAAAAAGTAAGCCCTATAGCCACCGCGTCGAATTCATCATCAGTTGTTTTTTTGTTGGGAAAGGTAATTAACTTTCTAACCATGTTAGCAATTTGTTTTTTGTCTGCTCGGCCGTAACTGGTTATGGCGATTTTTATCTGAAGCGGGGTGAATTCCACTACAGGAATATTAGCTGACACCGCTTCATAAAGGAGGACTCCGCGTGCCTCCGAGACCCTCATGGCAGTTTTTTGATTAGTGGCTAGATATAATTTTTCAATGGCGACCGCTTGGGGCTTCCACTTTTTGATTAAACTTTTAACTTCTTGCCCGAGCATAAAAAGTCTTTTTTCAAAATTTTCTTTGGCGCTTGTGGTAAAACAACCAGAGTAAAGCAAGACCTCCTTCCCCGCCCTTTTTTCAATTATGGCAAGACCAAGCCGTTCATATCCTGGGTCCACTGCAAGAATTATCATTTTATATTAAATTTTTTTGTCGGTCGGCGGGAACATCAACCCCCATATGTTCATATGCTCTGGGTGTTGCTGTTCTTCCCCGCGAAGTTCGCTCCAGAAGTCCGAGCTGAAGTAAGTATGGTTCGCTCACTTCTTCTATTGTTGCTTCTTCTTCGCCGGTTGCGGCGGCCAAAGTGTTTAGTCCTACGGGGCCCCCGCCAAATTTTCCAATAATTGCGGAGAGAAGTGAACGGTCAGATGTTGTGAGCCCAAGTTCATCCACCTCTAAAAGGTCAAGGGCTTCTTTGACTGTTTCTTTGTTGAGCGGTTTTTTGTGTACTTGCGCGAAATCACGGCAACGCTTTAGAAGATGATTTGCGATGCGCGGGGTGAAACGGCTTCTTTTTGCGATTTCTTCAATCGCGCCAGAATCCAGTTCGGTTCCTAAAATTTTTGCCGAACGCTTTACAATTTCTCCGATTTCTTTTTCAGAATAATATTCCAGGCGGAATGTCCCGCCGGAGAAGCGCGATCGAAGCGGGGATGAAAGAAGCGCCACGCGCGTGGTAGCAGCCAAAAGTGTAAATGGGGGAAGTTCAAGCTGTATTGTGCGCGCCGAGGGGCCTTTGCCGATGATAATATCAAGGGAGCCGGATTCCATTGCCGGGTAAAGCACTTCCTCAATAAGTTTGTTTAATCGGTGAATTTCATCAATAAACAAAATATCTCCGGGTGATAGATTGGTAAGGATTGAGGCCAGGTCGCCCACTTTTTCCACCGCCGGGCCGGAAGTCGTTTTCATTTGCGCGCCGATTTCATGGGCAATCAAATGAGCGAGGGTTGTTTTTCCCAGGCCCGGCGGACCGTAAAAAAGAACATGCTCCGGAGGATGTTTTCTTTCACGGGCCGCGGAAAGTAAAATACGCAAATTTTCTTTTATGCTTTTTTGTCCAACATATTCATCCCAACGCGAAGGGCGGAGAGCATTATCAAGAAAGCCCGTTTCTCTTTCTTCCTCTTTGTCGCTCGGGCCTTTTTTGGGGGAGGTGCTTGACATAATCATTATTTTATGCTAATCTGGTGCTGTAAAGAAAAAATTGAGACTAAAAACGAGTGTCTTAATCTCTAAGCAATCAGGCTTCGGCTTACCTGGTTTGGTTTATAGGACATCTTGGCGTCTTGCTTAGGCAAGAAGTTGCGAGGGTTATCCTTCGGGCCATACTTAACTTTTAGTACTTGTATTAAAAGGATTGTTTAGAGATTCGGGCACTTTTTTGTTGTCAATTTTCTCCTTCACTTAGTCCAACAACACGGGACAACTCGTCCATAGAAGTAATTCCCTCGAGCACTTTTAGTATACCATCCTCGGCTAGGTCAGGAATTCCTTGTGGAAGCGCCGATTTTTTTATTTCTCTTTCACTTGGATTTTGGTTAATAATTTTTTCCACAGCCTCGTCCATCATTACTGCCTCATACACCCCGAGACGCCCTTTATAGCCAGTCAGGCTACATTTAGGACACCCGACAGCTTCAAAAATTTTAGAAACACCATCTGGAATTTTATTTCCGGTATCCACCTTCTCTTTCTTCATTCTTTCAAGTGTTTTTAAAATAATTTCTTTTTCTTTCTCGTTTGGTGCCTTCTCTTTTTTGCAGTATTCGCAGAGTTTGCGGACTAATCTTTGAGCGATGGCGATACTTAAAGCAGAGCTTATGATTTTTGGGTTTATGCCTAAATCAATAAGTCGCGGAATTGCCCCCGCGGCATTGTTAGTGTGAAGGGTCGAGAAAACTAGGTGTCCAGTTAATGCCGCATTGATAGCGGTTTTTGCCGTTTCTCCGTCTCTTATTTCACCGACCATTATTACATCGGGGTCTTGCCTAAGGGCGCTTCGCAGTCCTTCGCTAAAGGTATAACCGCTTCGTTCGTCGGTTTGCGTTTGGGTAATTCCCGGCAGGTGGTATTCTATTGGGTCTTCAACTGTTATTATTTTTATGCCTGGTGTATAAATTTTTTGCAAAAAAGAATAAAGGGTTGTGGTTTTCCCGGAGCCAGTTGGCCCGGTGGTTAAAATTATGCCATTCGGTTTTGCGATTTCCTGTTTGAGTATTTTCATCAAATGAGGAGAGATACTGAGAGATTCAAAATCAATGCCGATAGCTTTTGGATTGAGAACGCGAAGCACAATCGATTCCCCGTAAGCGCCGGGGACAAGAGAGACGCGCACTTCAATATCGGCTCCGGCGATTTTTATGCTGAATCGCCCGTCTTGAGAGCTGTCTTTAATATTTAATTTTAGTTGCGACAAAAGCTTTATACGGGAAGTAAGAAGATTATATGTGTCATAGTCAAAAAAGATTACATCTTCAAGCATGCCGTCGAGGCGGAGTCTCAAGCGGATTCTTTTTTCTTCAGGTTCAACATGAATATCAGAGGCATCGTTTGCCACCGCACCGGCAAGGATTATTTCAAGCATTTTGGAAACCTTGTGGCTCTTACTTTCTTTGAGTGTTTTTCCCACTACCTCTTTTATTTTCTGCACGCTCGTCAAAGAAGAGGCCATTTCTTCCAGCCCTTCTTGTGAAATATCTAAAATTCCTGATTTTGTTTCAGTGGCAAATGAGACTTCCCTGTATCGCGACCAAGCACGCTCCAAACTCCCGTTTGAAACCATATAAAGTGAAGGAATAAATCTCTTTTCTTTTAGTTCTTCAATTTTTTGGGCAACACCAGCGCGATTGGGGGCAAGAACCGCTATGTAGAGATTGTGCCCGACAATCTTGAACGCCGCCATCCCCAAGGCGTGAGCTTCCGCCTCAGGGATAACTTTTAGTGCGTCGGCCTCTATTGAAACAGTGGATAAATCGGCATAGGGAATGTCGTATTTTTTGGAAAGTAATTGTACAAGGTCCTCCTCCTCTTTTTTATAGAGCAAATCAAGCTGCTTGTCATTTTTGTCGTCGCGAAGTAATGCCATTTATATATTACAGCTCATTGTACCAAATTTTTAGGAGGCTTTTCTCTTTAGGCCCCCGAACCTTGTTTTTCTTTGTATTTTTGGTTTTTTTAATTCCTAACACCTACCAACTAGGGCCTACCTTAGAGGCTTGACATTTAGAATAGGATATGGTAGGATACAAGTAGCAAAGAATCAGCAGTACCTTGATTAACGCACACTCGGCCAAGGAGGCCAAAATGAAAAGCATCAAACTGATGGTTGCAGTTCTCGTTTCGGTTTTCGCCCTCGGCGGATGCGCCAACAATCCCGTTGGTAGCGGGCTCCTCGGAGCTGGTGCCGCGAATCTGATCAGTAAAGACGCAAGCCCCACAACGCGAGTCTGGGCGACTCTCGCCGGTTTCGTCATTGGGGTTGCCGCAACCCCCGTATCCGCCCAACCGCGTGGCGCCGCAATGGCTTGCGACCAAGCCCCGGACGGGACGCTTTCCAACTGCACTCCAGTCGCCGGGGCAGGGCAAGTTCAGCAGGTCGTGGTTCCCCAATACACGTCGTATCCGGCGCCGGCTTACTTTTCCGGGACCTATGTTTGGGATTACCGCGAAACTGACCGGCGTATGCGCCAGCACCGGCAGTGTGTGGAACTCTACGGCGGGGCTTGCTGACAGTTAGCGCCCCCCGCAGGCAACAAGGGCGGTTCGAGGATTTTTTCTCGAACCGCCTTTTCTTTTTCCACTGACTTTGGAAAGGTCGGACCTTTCCAATTTAATATATCGCTCCACTTGGAGGCTTAACCTCCAAGTCCAAGTCTGCAAGTTAAAAAAGCTTGACATTTGTTTTGGGGCATGGTAAGGATGTACACAGAGATTTTCTTATCAACGCAGTCATTCCCCTTGTGGGGAGGAGGTTGCAATGAACAAGCTCTTCGTAATTCTGTCTGCGCTTTTGCTGGCGATGCCGGCCTGGGCGGCAAACAACAATTTCTCCTCTTACGAGGAGTGCAACACGGCGGTTGGGAAGAAAGAGTTTTCCCTCTACACGCCGAGTATTTTGCGCGGCGCCGGAAAGGCTCGCGCGGAGGCAATGAAATACGGCTGGAAAGAAGGTCCTCTTTCTGAGGGGATTTCTCCGGTGTGCGTGGACATGCCGGTGTCTGTACCGAACGTCGTTCGTCGCTGGGCACCAATGGCCCCGCAGACGCGCGTGTGGCGCGACAGAGAAGGAAAGGTTCGGGCGATTGTAGATTGCGGTAACGTGATTTACGATGCGCGCCAGACAGCCCCGATTTTTTCGGCAGCACCACCGGTTGTTGTTGCGACAATTACCTGCAACCTTTCCGATGGCAGGGTAACGCAGGTGGCAAGACGCGAAGACTGTCGCGAGACAGTCACAACGGCGCCTGCGCCCGTGGTGTCGCCGGCAGTAAGAAGGGTAATCGTGTACGATGATGCCCCCCCTCAGTACGCGCCGGAGTATTACGTCCCCTCGCCAGTTTTTGTAGAGGTGCCGTTGTTTGTTGGCGGGGGATTCGGCTATGCTCGTCACGGCCACGCCCATCACCAACAGAGGGGGTTTGTTCCAAGAACACCAGTCGGGGTTGTGCCAGGTTCGCGGACCTTACGCCTAGGGCCAGGTTCGCGCACCTTCTGACCAACTCTTCGGTTGGTGACGAGGGGAAAAGGATTTAACCCCCTTCCCCCCTCGGATTTTTTAAGCTATTAACAGATTCTGTTGATGGTTTTGAAAATTCTTTAATTTTACCAACGGTATTGACAAAGATACCGTGTGGTTGTATAATGAAAGACATGAATAATATCAATATAAAACTTATTCCCGCTTATCTCGCGTTTTTTGCCGTACTTTTTTTTGCTGGTGCACTAGGCGCAAACACCGCTTATGCCCAAAGCTCGGGCAATGTTTCGGCGCTTACTTGCAATAGCGCGACTCTAACGGGAGAGGTTACTCCGAACGGCAATTCTACTGACGCTTGGTTTGATTGGGGGGCGAGCTCTCTTTTGGGGAACACAACTGCTCACCAAATTTTTACTTCTACTTCTAATTATAGCCAGACAATCTCTGGTTTGACCCAAAGCACAACTTACTATTATAGGGCTGCGGCATCTAATGTCTTTGGGAGTTCGCAAGGGGATATATTAACATTCACTACCCCCTCATGTTCAACTAGCGGGAACAACCAACCTTCAGTCACTACCAACTCTCCAACCAACGTCAATCAAAATGGCGCCACCTTCAATGGTTCCGCCAACGGTAACGGACAAACAACCAATGCTTGGTTTGAATGGGGAGCAACTTCTTTCTTCGGCAATACAACCTCACAAAGTTTTATCGGTACAGGTTCACAAACCTACAACTTTAATGTTTCTGGGCTCTCTCAAAACACCACATATTACTACCGTGCCGTAGCCCAGAATACGTCTGGAACAGTTTATGGCTCGATACAGAGTTTTAGCACCAATAATAATAACAATAACGGCCAGTGTTATATAAATGGATTTTGGCAGAATTGTAATAACACAAACAGTAACCAACCATATGTTACGACCTATTCCGCAAACGGAGTAGGTGACACATTCGCAGTGCTAAATGGCTATATAGATCCAAACGGTTCTATCACCACACGCTGGTTTGAGTGGGGAACATCAAACGGCTATCTCGGCAGTCAGACAATAAAATTGGGGCAAGGCCTCTCCGCTGGGGCGTTTAATCAGAGCGTTACCGGCCTTCAACCAAACACCACATATTACTACCGTGCCGTGGGCCAAAGTTCGGGAGGGCAGGTTTATGGGAATGTTCTTACATTCACGACGAGCGGATATGGGAATACTATTTATAACACCGGCGGCGGGGTGAATCTTCAGGCAACTACATTACTTGCAACTAATATCGGCCAAACAAGCGCGCGGTTAAACGGCCTGGCAACAATTAACAATTCTGGTGTACAGACGCCGAATAGTAATGGATATTTTGAGTGGGGAACCGACAGTACTTTAAATGTAAGCAACACCACCCCAACAGAGGCCATCGGCAACGCGCCCTCAATTTCATTTTTTGCCAGCTTGTTTAATTTACAACCGAATACCCGATACTATTTCCGCGCCGTCGTTACCAGCTCATACGGCACATCCAAGGGAGATATCAGAAACTTCCTTACTGGCAGTACTGGCCCTGTATCAACCACGAATTCAACCGTAGTAGTTAACACAACGACCAACAACACCTCAACTGTTCGCAACTCAACCTCCCAGCCGTCACTCATGGCGCTTGATATTAACCAAAGCGGTATTTGTATCGTGAGTGGTAATATTATTTCCTACACAGTAACTTATAAAAACACCTCTAGTCGTGCGCTGAAAGATGTCGTGCTTCGCGTCCTTTTGCCCCAAGAACTAGTGTTCAATAACAGCGACCGCGGTATTTATTCCGAAAAAGATACAAGCGTCGTGCTTCCGCTTGGGGATGTTGCCTCGGGGGAGGGCGGGACAATGACTGTACGCGCCGACGTTGCGCGCGGGGCTGAAGTTGGCAAGACGATTGTTGTAACGGCCTACCTTGTAGATACCGACAGTAATTCTCTCGCACAAGAAGAAGTTGTCGCATATTCCCTAAACCAGATTTGTGAAAATATAAACGGACAGTCAGCCCTCTCATTCTTTGGTGGCAACGGGTTTCTTCCAGGTTCCCTTTTTGAATGGCTTCTCCTCATCCTTGTAATTTTAGGTCTTATTATTTTGGCCCGTAATTTTTATGGGGACAAAGAAACAGAAACAGTAAAATAAACCCGAAACGATGAAGCGAAAAACCCCTCTTTTTATAAAAGATGGGGTTTTTCATTATGCTAGAATCTAGCCTATGAGGCATGAGTCCAAGAGCTTAGAGGAAACAAGAAACATTGGAAAGAAGGTTCTTTTAGAGCTTGTAGCGGGGCGCAAGAGCGATGGAGCCCTTGTCCTTGTTTGTTCGGGGGATTTGGGTTCGGGGAAAACGGCTTTTACTAAAGAACTGGCTAAAATTTTGGGGGTCAAAGACGAAGTTACAAGCCCGACATTTGTTATTCAAAAAAAGTATACCATTCCAGAAAAAGCTAAAAATAGATTTGGTTTTTCTAGACTCGTGCACATAGATGCCTACCGAATAGAAAATATTAACGAACTGAAGCCCATACACCTTAAGGAAACAGCCGAGGATAGAAATAATTTAGTAGTAATAGAGTGGGGAGAAAAAATAAAAAAGGGACTACCAAAGACATACAGCACGCTCCATTTTTTATACCTTGATGAAAATACCCGCCAAATAACGCTTCTAAAATGAACCCTTCTAAAAACCCCCCCAAAACCCTGATTCTACTTGATGCTCACGCTATAATTCACCGCGCCTATCACGCGCTTCCGGAGTTTACTTCAAGCAAAGGGGAGCCGACAGGGGCACTGTATGGAATAGTGGCCATGCTTTTAAAAATAATTAAGGATTTATCTCCCGACTATATAATTGCCGCCTACGATCTTCCCGAGCCGACATTTCGACATGTTGCTTACGAAGGGTATAAAGCTACAAGAAAGAAGTCCGATGAAGCGCTTGTGGCGCAGATTATTCGCTCCAAAGATATTTTTAATGCCTTTAATATTCCTATTTATGAAGCCCCGGGATTTGAGGCGGACGACGTTATAGGAACAATAGTAGAACAACTCAAAAAAGAAAAAAATACAGATGTGATTATAGCCTCCGGAGACATGGATACGCTCCAGCTTGTTGATAAGAAAAAAGTTCGTGTTTATACGCTAAAAAAGGGAATTAACGACACAATTATTTACGATGAGGATGCCGTGATGGAGCGTTTCGGATTTTTACCAAAACAAATCCCGGACTATAAAGGTCTTCGTGGTGACCCTTCAGATAATATTATTGGGATTTCGGGGATAGGAGAAAAAACGGCAACCATTCTTATAAAATCATTTGGCACGATAGAAGGGCTTTATAAAACTTTGAAAAAGAACGAGGAAGAAATAAAAAATGTTGGGGTAACTCCCAGAATCATAGAGCTTTTGAAAGAGGGAGAAGAAGAGGCTCTTTTTTCCAAAACTTTGGCAGAAATACGCGCCGATGCCCCAATAAAATTTTCAACTCCGAAAAAACTTTTTAATGAAAGCATTGACACAGAACAAATAGAAAAGCTTTTGCGCGAACTGGATTTTAAAAGCTTGAGCAACAGAGTACGCTCAACTTTTGGCTTACAAGTGGAAGAAAAAAAAGATGAAGACAGCTCTGATGGGAAAGAAGATTTAAAGATAGACGAAGAATCTCTCATTAAGGCTCAGACTTCTCTTTGGCTTATTGATTCGGAAAAAACAAATCCGACCCTTGAAGATATTCTCACTTTCACTCAAGAGAAAAGTTTTGAAAAGGCAGTTAAAATTTTAGAAGAAGAACTTAAGAAAAAAAATCTGGAGAAAGTTTTGAATAATATTGAACTCCCTATTGTGCCGATAATCAAAGAAGCGCAGTCTCGAGGAATTCTTGTTGATGCGCCTTATTTTGGGAAACTTTCTCTGGAATATCATAAAAAATTATCAGCACTTGAGAAAAAGATTTGGGGTTACGCCGGCGGTGAATTTAATATTAATTCGCCCAAACAACTTGGAGTTATTCTTTTCGACAAATTGCAGCTGTTGGCAGAAAAAGGAACAAAGATGAAAAAAACAGAAAGCGGGGCGCGATCTACAAGAGTTTCTGAACTTGAAAAGATAAAAAGCATGCATCCGATAGTGGGGGAAATACTTCATCATCGCGAACTGCAAAAACTACTTTCAACTTACATAGATGCTATACCCCCTCTTCTTGATAAAAAAAATCGTCTCCACTCGCATTTTATACAAACGGGCACCACTACCGGCCGCTTCTCTTCAGCTAATCCAAATCTTCAGAATATCCCTATCAAAAGTGAACTTGGTCGTGCGATAAGAAATGGATTTTTGGCAGAAAAAGGCCATAAACTTTTATCTTTTGATTATTCTCAAATTGAACTTCGCGTGGCGGCCATGCTCTCCTTTGACCCATATCTCACGAAAGTTTTTAAAGAAGGAAAAGATGTACATTCGGCCGTGGCCTCGCGCGTATTTCATGTAGAAGAAGACGAAATTACGCCGGAAATGAGGCGTAAAGCTAAAGTTATTAATTTCGGTATCGTTTATGGGATGGGGGTTAGCGCTCTTAAAGAAACACTGGGGGGAACGCGCGCCGAAGCACAGGATTTTTATGATAGTTATATGAAAGAATTCAAGCGTATCGCGGAATATATGGAAGAAGTTAAAATATTCGCCAGAAAAAATGGATACACCGAGACAATGTTCGGCAGACGACGCCAGTTCCCGGGGATTAAATCACACATACCATATATAAGAGCAATGGCCGAGAGAATGGCTACCAATGCCCCACTCCAAGGAACGGCTGCTGATATTATTAAAATTGCTATCAAGCTTGCCGATGATGACCTAAAAAAGGAAGGTCTTCAGGATAAGGTGCATTTGCTTCTCCAAATACACGATGAGCTGGTTTATGAAGTGGAAGATGAAGCTGTGGGGAAGACAGAAAAGTTGATAAAAAACGCCATGGAGGGCGTTTTGGGGCGTAGTTTCCTAAAGAATAAGTCGTCTGTGCCACTTGTCGTTAACGCTTCTTCCGGGGTCAATTGGGAGGAGATTTAAGTGTCACTTGCCCTGTAGTGATTTTGGTGCAATCAAGTTTCCCCCCCCGCGCGCGGGATGGAAAAATCTACTACGGGGTGTTAGACTTTTGCCATGGAAAACATATCTGAAAAAAATAAATTAGCGTACCCCAAAGATAGTCTTTTAGGACTCACGGTTTATTCACCCGTAGTACACCTCTTTGTTTTTTTAATATCTTTTTTGTTGAATATAAAATTTCCAATTCAGATTGTAAAAAGCGAAATGCTTTTGCCGGTCGGGTTTCTGCTCCTCCTTCTTTCCCCGGCTCTCATCTTTTGGGCGCAAAAATCTATAACCAAATTCAGGGCCAATGAAAAAGACCCGTCTACCGCCAGAATTTTTCGTTTTGGTCCGTATCGTTTCAGCAGGAACCCGACATACTTGGGGTTGGCGCTTCTGACTCTTGGTTTTAGTTTAGTTATGAACTCTTTGTTGATGCTTCTCGGGACAATCATTGCTTTCCATATAGTCAGCATTTTTATCGTCAAACGAGAAGAAGTATTGCTGTATAAAAAATACGGCGACGATTATATCAAATACAAAGATGATGTTCACACATGGCTTTAAAGTATTTTCCTTCTTATAAACTACCAACCCAAAGTCTCCCAACATGCTTTATTTTTTTTACGGAGATAACATCCTAAGGCGAAAGGAAAAAATCAAAAAATTGATTGACGTGAACGGTGTTGCTCCGCGCGAGCTGAAGATAGAGGAATTAACAACGGACTTTTTGGAAGAACTGGCGTGGGCTCAGGGACTATTTGATAAAGCTCAAGTATTTTTTCTCCGCGACATACTTGAATCAAAGGAATTAAAAGACTTTATAAAAAAAGAAGCCGCCCAAATGGCGAAATCCCCAAATATTTTTGTTATTAGCGAAATGTCTGCCACAAAAGACCTTTCAGGCTCTCTAGAAAAGAAAGGAGCCCAATTAATCGAGTGCACACTTGCGGAAAAACCTGTAAAAAAAGAGGCTAATAACTTTGCCTTAGGGGATGCCATAGGGCGTCGCGACAGAAAGGCGTCTTGGGTACTATATCAAGAAGCTCTGGCTAGAGGGGCTTTCCCAGAAGAGATTCACGGTATAGTTTTTTGGGTTATGAAAAATATATTTTTAGCAAAAACTGGTGGCGCAACAGGGCTGGCACCGTATCCTCTTATGAAAGCAAAATCTTTTGAACCAAAATGGAATAACAAGGAGATAAAAAATGCGCTGTCAGAGCTAGTAAGGATGTATCACGATAGTCATCGCGGTCTTGTAGAATTTCCAATTGCTCTTGAAAAATTTTTATTGGAAACGGTTTAAAAAATTTTACACATAAAATATGCGACCGCATATTTTATGTGTAAACAAAAAAGAGGCAATAGAAAAAGGCGTCCTTCGGGGCGCCTTTGTCTTGAATATTGTGCCTGTGATGAAACAGGACTTGAATGAAGAACGGATGTGAAGCAGGGAGCTTCGCGAGAAATAATTTCCGGGATTAAAGCACCGGAGAGCTTTCGCGAAGAACCGAAACCACGAGTTCTGGATACAGTATACTCACCTTTGGCATGGACTACAAGAGGGCTGTGGATAAATAGTCCTACTCGGAACTTTATGGTTTTTGAGCAATTTTCAGTATATCAAAGTTAGGCCCCTCGGTAGGTCTCACATGTTCTTGTCGTCAGGAATATTTTGCTCGCCGTCGCTCACAAAATTCCACGACCCTGCCTCATCTGTTTCGTTTGTTAACGAAACATGACTTTGGCTCGGACAAGTAACCAAAAATACAAAGCAGTTTGTATTTTCGTTCTTGTCCGCCTTACTGTTTGAAGTCAGGAATGCTTTTGAAAGTGTTGGGGCTATTACAAAATTCAAGATTGCAGAGAATTGGTAGCGATTACACAATGTTTTTTTACCTTAAGTTTAGTGGGGAAGTGTATTCTTGAGCTTTCATATAAAGTATTGACAAATTAACTAATTCATGCTAAACATTGCAATAGAGCCGTTTTTGGCACCCATATCGTAGGGGCACTACGACAATGTAATTTGAAAACTTGAAATAAGGAGACAAAGATGAACTTTGTTCGCTGGGCGGAATTCATATCCCTGTTGTTGATAATCGTCTTCCTGGTTACCCAGGTGGCGTGGCCTCTCATCAGGGGAACGAAGCTTTTCCCGATTTTCCGGCGTGAAGCCGAGCTCGAAAAGAAGCTCGACAACAAGCGTCAAGAAGATCTGGAGCAGGCCCTCGAGCGTAAGCTCGGGCGTAGCAAAAAGTCGAAGTAACGCCAACCTCAATCAACGAAAGAAAAGGAAAATACACCATGTTACAGCCACAAGACAGGCGAGAAGGTGGAGTGTGGGGGTTGCTCTCGAGCTTCACCCCGCGCAAAGGTCTCGGCATCGGGATACTGCTGGTCATCGCTTTGGTGATCATCAGCTTCAGCAACAAGATTGTCGAAAATGTCGACGCCGACGAAATTGTCGTCATTCAATCGCCGATCGAGGGGCGGCTCGACTGGTATATCCAGCCGGGAATCTACCCGCAATGGTTCGGCAAGGTGACACGGTACAAGAAGCGTTCGATCTACGATTTCAACCAGAACGCCGACAAGGCCGGCAAGTGCACCAACGGCATCGATGTCAGATTCAACGACGGTGGGCACGGCACCATGTGCGGTTCCGTGCAGTACGACATGCCGCTGGATGTAAAAAACTTGACGGCGCTCCATACTCGCTTCGGTAGTCAAGAAGCGGTGCAGCGTCAGCTCGTCGAAACCATCACCGGCAAGTCCGTGTACCTTTCTGGTCCGTTGATGTCGTCGCGTGAGTCGTACGCCGAAAAGCGTAACGACCTCATTCACGCCGTCGAAGACCAGATCCAGAACGGTGTTTACCGCACCTTTCAGGAGGACACAAAAGTGAAGGATCCGCTCACCGGCCAAGAAAAGTCCCTCATGGTTGTTCGGATCGTGATGAAGGATGGTCACCCGGAGCGGCAAGAAGACCCTGTTCTCACACAGAATGGTCTCAAGGCGTCCAACTTCACGATCAACCGGTTGCCGTATGACCCAGCGGTCGAGAAGCAAATCCAGCAACAGCAGTCGATAGCGATGGACGTGCAAACGGCCATTGCAAACGCCAAGAAAGCCGAGCAGGACACCATCACGGTTTCCGAGCGCGGTAAAGCGGATGCGGCCAAGGCCAAGTGGGACCAAGAAGTCATCAAGGCCAGGGAGGTAACCGCGGCTGAACAGCGCAAAGCTGTCGCCGATCTCGACGTGCAGACTGCTGGCGCGCGTAAGCGCGAGCAAATTTTGCTCGGCGAAGGCGAAGCCGAACGCAGGAAGCTAGTCATGTCAGCCGACGGTGCACTCGACAAGAAGCTTGAGGCATGGGTGAAGGTGAACGAAGCCTACGCCACAGCCGTGAAGGATTACAAGGGACAGTGGGTCCCTGGTATCGTCATGGCCGGACAGGGGAGCACGGCTTCTGCCCAAGGAATGCCCTCGGGTGCGCAAGCGATGATCGATTTCCTAACGGTGAAAACCGCCAAGGATCTCGCTGTCGACATGGGCTTCGTGGGCGCTGGTGCAACGAAAGGGAAGTAGTTCTCTAGTATTTCAAGCAACACAACAGGGAGGTTCATTACCTCCCTGTTTTATTTTTATGCGAGATATTTTTTAATCAGCTTAGCGTATTCTCTTACCAAATCCTTACTCACCCTTATAAATTTATCCTGATCTAAAGGATAAAATTTACCGCTTTTTACATAATCCTTAATGGTAGAAATTTGAAAACATGGTTCGTATGGATGTAGAAGTAATATTTTAGCTTCCGGCCAATATTTATGTGCTTTCCGAAGCCATTCTGTAAAATAGCGATCTTCTTGTCCATTAGCACGATATTTAACCTCAATAAAAAATACATCGCCCTCTTTGTTCATAACGATGAAATCTATTCAAAGAGTCCTGTCGTGTCCCCTTGCTCGGTCTAGAACCTTTAGGGGGAAGCCCCCGTAATGGTTTTTGAGCAATTTTCAGTATACCAAATTCACCCCTCTCGGTAGGTCTCACATACGTGTCCGCCCGGCAGGAATCGAACCTGCGACCGTTTGCTTAAAAGGCAACTGCTCTACCGACTGAGCTACGGGCGGATGTTCCGTGCCATAATCGCCTTGATAACTTCAGGGCTACCAAAACAGCTACGGGCGGATATATCACACTAAAGTGATAGAATAGTCAAAATCATAGCGACAAATCAATCAAATGTCTAGAAATCGTAATGTTATTTATCTCATACTTCACGATATCAGAAGCGTTCATAACGTGGGGGCAATTTTCCGTACGGCTGAGGGAGCGGGGGTGTCTAGAATAATTTTAAGTGGTTATACGCCGGGGCCACTAGATAGATTTGGCAGAGAACGGAGTGATTTTAAAAAATCAGCGCTTGGCGCAGAAAAACTTGTTTCGTTTGAGCAGACCTATAACATTTCTGCGACACTTTCGGATTTAAAAAAGAAAAGATTTTATATTATTGCGCTAGAGCAGGACAAAAACGCCGTTGATTATAAAAAAGTTAAAATTAAAAATAAAACGGCTGTTTTGGTTGGAAATGAAGTTCGTGGAATTCCAAAAAATATACTAAAAAAATGCGATATTGTCGCTGAGATTCCTATGAGAGGAAAGCTTGCCCGAAATCGTCGGAGAGACGACGTCGGGAAAGAGTCTTTAAATATTTCTGTGGCTGTAGGAATTGCCCTTTTTAGATTTTTTGACCTCTAATTTGTTTGGTAGGTGTTTTTGTTAAGAAGGTCTCCCGGATGGCCGTAACTTTCACCAGTATCTAATGGCGCCACTTTTTTTATAAAAACTCCTGTGTTCGTGGTTCTGGCTCGTTCCGGCCCACCGGTGGAATACCAAAGAAGCCAGAGTCCTGTCATAATAACTAGAAACCAAAGGAGGGGATTTGTAGGAGCAGGTGATTTATCCATCCTGTTAGAGGCAGGTCGCGTTCATAGGGGCCTGCGCGTGATTATTATTAAAAGGCTGTTTCGTAATTGTCATGCAATATTTATTATACAAAATTTACTCGACCGCGGCCTCTAACGGGATCCATAAAATTATTTTTTCTTATTAATAGAATGAGTCTGGTGAGTGTTGCAGAAATGCGCGCTTCTTCCCCCAACCTTCTTCTTTATTATAATACCGCCACAACGACGCTTTCCGCAATGTTCCCCGGTTTTTTGGTAAGCGTTGTGGCGTTCTTGAAATTTCCCTCGTTTGCCGTCTATATTTCTATAATCCGACATAGAATCTCCTCCAAAATCTATTCCACTTTTCAGAACTGACTTCATTGAATGAAAAAGAAATTCTAGTTTTTTATTATTTATTTTTTCCACCCTTTCCTCTGGGTGAATTTCTGAGAGGAAAAGCATTTCATCGGAATAAATATTTCCAATCCCGGCTATTACTGTTTGGTCCATAAGCACCGTCTTTATTTTCCCGCGTGGTTTTTTGGCGATTCTTTCTTTAAATTTTTCAAATGTAAAAGATTTTTCCAGTGGCTCTGGCCCCAAGTGTGAAAGGTGCGATGAGTGGGGGAGTCGAGCCGTTTCAATTAGCGCAACCTTGCCAAACTTTCGGGTGTCGGAAAATGCCAGATGTTTCCCATTTGAAAGGATAAAAACAAGGTGGATAAAGCGATTAAATGGATCATTAAGGGGACTTTTTTTGTCCACGGGCATCCATATTGCTCGTTTTTTGTTTTTTGCTTGCCCGCCTAAGTTTTGCCCTGCAAAATTTTGGCGGGTATATTTTCCATAGAGAAGGTGCCCCGTCATTTTCATATGAATGAGAATTGTTTTTCCGCTCGATATATCTATCAAAATATTTTTGGCGCGCCGTTTTGCTCCCAGAAATTTTTCTCCGACAACTTCTGATTTGAATTTAGAAAAAGAGTGACCCTTGACCATTTTCCCCCAGTCGCTCCAAACACCTTTTATTTTTAGGCCGGGCAATACTTTGTGGAGTCCGCTAGTGGTAGTTTGTACTTCGGGTAGCTCGGGCATTTTAATATCTTATAGTTTTTGAAAACATTTGCCTATTATTAGTAAATATATAGAATGTGTGAAATTGTTCCCCAAAGGAGGCTTGTCATGGTTCTCATCAGCGACGTCGGTAAAAAGAGATTGAAGCCCGGTATGAAAATTAGGAATATCACTACCGGCACAACGGCAGATTTAAAGCCCGATTCAAAGGATAGTCGCAAATTGGAGCACGCGGCTAAGCACAGTATCGCAGTAGTCCGCCGACACAAAAACGAGAGAGTCCATTACTACGCATGGTGGTCAATCTTCAATACTGAACTTCTATAGCCCCGGTTTAGGGGCTCTATTTTATTAGTTTCTTTAATTCTTTTCGCGTAACTTCTCTATCATCCCAAGGAATCTTGCTTCCGTTCGGGCCCATAAGATACGGGTCGGTACCTTTCCCAGTTATTAGAACAACATCCCCCGGTTTTGCCAAAGATAACCCTTCTTTTATGGCCTCACGGCGGTTTATGAAAATCTTTGGCGTTATTTTTTTAATTCCTTTTTTGATTTCTCCCACGATTTGTTCCGGTTTTTCATCATAAGAATCATCATCGGTCAGTATTATTTCAGCGCAATATTTATCAGCAATTTTACCCATTTCTGGGCGTTTCCATTTATCTCTGCCACCGCCAGTCGCGCCAAAAACGCAAATTTTTCTTTTGTTTTCAAAAATTCTATAAACTTTTTCCATTGAGTCGGCCGTATGGGCATAATCTACAATTACTTCAAAATTTTGTCCAACAGAAATTTTTTCTAATCGCCCTTCAATCACAGTCGCTTTTTCAATACCAACTTTGATTTTATTTTCAGAAATTCCCATAGCTTCGGCGAGCGTGGCGGCAGCTAAAATATTTTCTACATTGATACTTCCCTGGAGGGGGCTTTCAAAATAAATTCCTCCAAAATGGATAGAGAGACCAGATGCATTTTCGGAATATGAGGTTTTTTGACGGGAAAAATATATTTTTTTCTCGGCTTCTACTTTCAAAAAATCCGCCCCATGTAAGTCGTCGGCGTTTGCTACTAGGATACGAGGACGCTTTGAAGAGATTGCCAGCTCGCGGGCGATAGAGAGTTTGGATTCTTTATATTTTTCAAACGAGCCATGAGATTCTATGTGTTCGGGGGTTAAATTTGTAACAACAAGGGCGTTCATTTCCACATAACGATGGCGGTGCTGGCGCGCCCCCTCCGAAGTTATTTCAATAACGGCGTGCGTACACTTCGCCTTAAGCGCATCACGGAGGAATTTTTGCACGAATAATCTTCCGGGCATTGTCATTTTATGGAGATTGCGTTCGCTTTTATTTCCAATCTTGAATCGTATTGTTCCTAATAGTGCCGTCCTGTGCCCCGCCGACTCAAGTATTGAGGTTATAAGCTCGGCTGTGCTTGATTTTCCTTTTGTGCCGGTGATTCCAATTACGAAAAGTTTTTGTGCCGGGAATCCGTAAAAAAGAGCGCCAAGGATTGAAAGAATATAATGATAATAAGGTTGAAATGCCTTAAATATTTTTTTTGGGATTATTTTTTTAAAGACAAAAAAAATTCGTTCCATCTCTTAATGATTGTTGCCTAATATTTTTAATGCTTCTTTGACCCGTATGCTGGTGGTTGCCCTAATATTCCCAACTTTTTTAAGCGCTTCACGTGCTTCCGCCTGGGAATAACCAAGTGATTTTAATGCTTCCACTGCGTCGGATTCCTCGCGCAGTGTTCCGCTTTCTACGCTCCCACCCCCGCCCAATTTATCTTTAAGTTCAAGTACAATTTTTTCCGCAGTTTTTCTGCCTATCCCGGAAACTTTAGTGAGATAAGAGGTATCTTCGGAAGAGATTGCTTTTTTTAATGTTTCCACTCCCGCTAGTCCCATTATTTGAATAGCTGATTTGGGGCCGATACCTGAAATAGAAATAAGCATTTCAAAAAGTTCAAGCTCCGCTTGGATTATAAAACCGTAAAGGTCTAAAGCATTTTCGCGTACGGCAAGGTGCGTGAGGAGCGCCACCGCGCCTTTTTCTTTGCGCAGAGTATGCAATGTGTCCCCGGTCACGGTTATTTTATAACCGACTCCGCCTACGCTTAAAATTATGTACCGGTCGCCCACAAAAGAAAGAGTCCCCTCCAATCGTGCAATCATAAAACTATCATAGCCCAGTTTGCCTTTTTTATAAACAATTGGTAGTATTTCTGCGTTGGCTTGGTTCATCTTTCCCTAAAAACTAACAACTATCAACTAAAAACTAGTTCAAATGGCTATTACTTCATCAGCGAGGCGCGCAATAAGAGTTTCGGCGCGTAAAAAAGCATTCAACGACAATCGCAGTAAGGCGATGAAAGAGACAATTAAAGAAGTGCGCCAGCTTGTTTCTGCACAAAAAGGAGCTGAGGCAAAAAAGCTTTTGAGTGCCGCGTATAAAGCGATTGATAAAGCCATGAAGCGCGGAGTTATAAAGAAAAATACTGCTGCCCGCAAAAAGTCGCGACTCTCGCAGGCAATAAAGAAAATATCTTAAAAATCCGCCATTTGGCGGATTTTTAAAAAAGTGATTCTCGGGTAATATACCAATATCCGCCCGAACGATATCGTTCGGGCAGACGCCCTCGTCGTTCAATGGATAGGACACAAGCTTGCGGAGTTTGTGATGCAGGTTCGATTCCTGCCGAGGGCATAAAGTTAGTGACGTTCTAAGGACTAAACCCCCAGGTGTTCCATGATTTGATGAGCAAGAGGCTCCTTGTGTTTTTTTTCTGGCAAGTATTTTAGTAAAAAATTTGTGACTACTTCGGCGTCCCCATGATGCATGGGGATTATGAAGAGCGGTTTCCACCAAGCTTGTTCTTCGAAAATAAGTTTGTCGCGGTCTATTGAAAAAGAAAAAAGTTCACTATAGGGAAATAATTTATTGTTAACTGAAATATTTTTGTCTGTAATATTAATAGAGAGAACCCCTGGAGCCTTTGTCGCATAAACGCCAACCGTGAATCCGGCAAGGACTATAAAAATTGAAAAAAGATAATTTCCGTAAATGGCGCTTGCCACGGCGACGGAGAAAGCAATTATGCCGAGTGACCAAAACCACCCCTCCTCGTTTTCATGGTGTTCGTGTTCAGGTATTTCCCAAGACAGCTCCTGCATGACGTATTAATTGTACACCCCGTAGAGACAAACAAAAAACGGATGGGGTGAGATTCGAACTCACGGTGCCTTTTACGACACAGCAGTTTTCAAGACTGCCCGATTAAACCGCTCTCGCACCCATCCCTGTAGAGGCATAATAGCGAGAAGCGGGCGTGCATGCAATTTGCGTTCGGGACTGTCCATCGCTATGCTAATGCAATGAGAGGAAATATTGTTCACCCTGGCGCAGACGAACTTTCTTACGAAATACGGGAGATTGTTGATTTTGGTTTGGATCTTGAGCGGGAAGGAGTAAAACTTATATGGGAAAATATAGGTGACCCAGTCGCCAAAGGAGAAATTGTCCCAGAATGGGCAAAAGAAATAATAATTGGAGCGCTTAAGGAAAATAATACATTCGCCTATTCGCCCACAAAGGGACTTTTGGAGACAAGAAAATTTCTTTCGGAACTTCGCGCCAAAGAAGGAGGAGAAAAACTCAGCCCCGATGATATTTTATTTTTTAATGGACTAGGAGATGCAATTTCCACGGTTTATACATACTTGAATAAAAACGCTCGCATTATAGGGCCATCTCCTGCCTATCCAACACACTCTTCCGCTGAAGCGGCCCATGCTGGAGCGCACCACCTTACTTATGCACTGAATCCGCATCGCAATTGGTTGCCCGACATAGAAGATTTAAGAAATAAAATTAAATATAACGAATCTATCTCCGGAATTCTTATTATAAATCCGGACAATCCTACGGGAATGATATACCCAGAGAAAATACTTAAAGAAATTGTGGCGGTTGCCAGAGAATTTGATTTATTTCTTGTTTGCGATGAAATTTATTCAAACATTCATTATGGACCGGAAAAATTTGTTCCGCTTTCTCGTGTGCTAGATGGTGTTCCAGCCATCGTAATGAGGGGGCTTTCTAAGGAAGTGCCATGGCCTGGGGCGCGATGTGGGTGGGTTGAGGTGTATAACAAAGATAGGGACGCTTCATTTGCTAGATACGTTAAAACAATTAATGACGCCAAGATGCTTGAGGTGTGTTCAACAACATTGCCCCAAAAAGTATTGCCGAAACTTTTTTCCGACAAAAGATATGGAGAATACCTAAAGAACCGCCAAGAGGCGTATCGTAGACGCGCAGATATTGCGCACAAAGCACTTTCCAAAATTAAAGGAATCTCTGTCGTTAAGCCGTCCGGGGCTTTTTATTTGACTATAGTTTTTGACGAAGGGGTGCTTTCTGGCAAACAAACACTTCATATAAAAAATGAAAAAATAAAACAATTGGTTGAGAATAAGATTTCCCTGCTTTCGCCACGGGCACTAGATAAAAGATTTGTTTATTATTTAATGGGAGGCCCAAATATCTGTGTTGTCCCGCTTTCTGGCTTCAATACTGACCTTTATGGGTTTCGCATGACTCTTCTTGAGGAAGACGGCGTAAAGTTTGATAAAATTCTTAAAGACTTGGTGGAGGCTATTGGAAAATATATCTCATCTTAATTATGAATCCCGTTAGAGGTCGCCGTTATATGACAATAAAAATAGTGATGGTACTTAAGGGACTTGTCCTGTTAGAAGTTTAATATTAAGGTTATAAAATACTATAAAGTGAAGCCATAGGCGGATATGCATAAAAATATAATTATAAATAAAAAGATAGACGAACTTCTAATAGGATGAAATGCATAGGAATTGATTATGGAACAAAAAGAATTGGAATTGCTTTTTCTGATGATGCGGGAAAAGTAGCTTTCCCGCGCGAAATTCTTGAAAATAACAGAAATGCTGTTTGGAAAATTATTGAGCTTATAAAAAAGGAAAAAGCAGGGCGTATCGTGGTAGGGAGGTCTCTTGATGAGGGGGGGAAGGAAAATTTCTTAATGGCAGATATAAAAGAATTCATTAGTTTTCTTGAATTGGGGATAAACCTTCCTATTTTTCTTGAGAAAGAATTTTTTACTTCGGTAGAGGCGCGCCGTTTCCAGGGGGGCAAGGAAGTTGATGACCGCGCAGCAGCGATAATACTTCAGAGGTATTTGGATAAACAAAGATTACCAAAAACTAATAATTTACCGTCCTGAGTTTTTGCTTCACAAAAATTTAGGAGGGAAAGCAAACTAATGACTAAACCAGAAATTACAATAGACGATTTTAAAAAATTAGATATCCGTATTGGAACGATAATTTCCGTCGAGGTTATTCCGGATGCTGATAAGCTTTTAAAACTACAAATTAATTTGGGGGAGAAGAGTTTACGACAAATTTTGGCCGGTATTCGCGAGTATGTGGGCGACCCTATGCGCCTAGTTGGCCTTCAGATTCCGGTACTTACAAATTTAGCCCCGCGCACCATCCGTGGCCTTGAAAGCAATGGTATGATTTTAGCAGGTAGTGCGGACGGCGCCTTTGCCCTTATTCATCCAGAAATCAACCTTCCTAATGGTTCAGAGATAAGGTAACAATTTAGAGTATTTTCTTTTACTACTATTATACATGGGGACATGAACTTTCTCATTTGCTCTAAACAAAAATAAAATTTCACTTCTTCCTTATTGCTAGTTATATAAGTACACAAACTCTCTCACTCGGTCAAAATAAAAACTAGCTTTCAATTCTCCCTCGTTGCCAGTTATAATAGATGTAATGAAACAAAACCTCTTTCGTTCGTTTTTCCCTACACCAAATTTTTTAAAAATGCCATCAGTTGGTCTTGATATTTCCGACAAGTCGGTCAGGTTTCTCGGGCTTATTGAAAAAAACGGTGGTCTTGTTATTGGCAGTTATGCCGAGAAAAAAATAAACCCCGGAATCGTAGAATCTGGCAAAATAAAAGATGAACGTAAAATGAAAGAGATACTTACTGAATTAAAAAATGAACACAAACTAGATTTTGTAAGGGTGGCCCTACCCGAAGAACAGGCCTATCTTTTTATAATGAGCGTGCCTCTGATAAAAAAACGACAACTTAGAGAAAGCATTTTATTACAGTTAGAAGAGCATGTTCCTATCAAGGCCACGGATGCCGTGTTTGATTATGAAATCGTCAGTGAGCGTGCTGATGTTTATGTAGTTCAGGTTTCGGTGATACCTATTCAAGTTGTGGAAAGTTATGCCCGTATTTTCACGGAAAGCGGTCTTATCCCGGTTTCTTTTGAAATAGAGGCCCAGGCCATTATCAGGGCGGTTATCCCGCGCAAAGACCAGGGAACTTATATGGCGGTCGATTTCGGGCAGACCAGAACCGGCATTTCAATAGTATCGGCTGGGATTGTTCTTTTTACCTCGACTATTGATGTTGGCGGTGCGATGCTTACCGACGCTATTGCGAAAGAATTTAGTCTTGATATCCGCGAAGCGGAAAAAATAAAACGTGAAAAAGGGCTTGGGCAAGAAAAAGAAAATAAAAAAACATTTTCTGCCATTATGAGTACAGTTTCCATATTTCGTGATGAAATAAATAAACATTTTATTTATTGGCATACTCACAAAGAGGCAGACCAGTATATTCGTAAACCCATAGAAAAGCTTATTTTATGCGGCGGAGACTCTAATCTTCGTGGGCTTGTTGATTATTTGTCTAGAAGCCTAAGAGTAAAAGTTGAACTAGCAAACGTCTGGACTAATGCTTCAGCGCCACCGCAATATATTCCAGAAATTACTTTTAGTGATTCACTTACATATGCAACAGCCGTCGGCCTCGCGTTGGCCGACCAAAACTATGATTAATCTTCTTCCTGACGAATATAAAAATTTAGTTGAAAGAGAATATCAAGGCCGGATATTGACGGGGATGCTCCTATTCTTCATCATAACCGTGATTATTTCAATAATTTTCTTAATCCCTTCGTATTTTATTTCTCAGATAGAGTATTCCTCGGCCCTAGATCGTGCTGAAAAAAATATTCCAAAGAGCGAACCTGATTCTCTGGGAACTAGCGATATCATTAAAAAAATAAACAATGGGATATCTCTTTTAAGAATATCTTCTTCTGATAATAAGGTGTTGGTTAATCAGCTTATTGATTCTTTGATAACTAAAAAGAATAGCCTAATTAGCATTAAAAGCATTAACTACGAAATGCGCGGAGAAACCGCAAAAATTGATATTACAGGAGTCGCTAACACAAGAGAATCCCTCCTTTTATTTGTAGATAATTTGAAGAAAGAGAAGAACTTTGCCGAAGTTTACTCTCCCGTTTCAAATCTCGTGAAAGAGAGAAATGTTGATTTTTCTGTGCAAATTGCCATATCTCCCGAATTATGATTTCACGACCACGCCAACATTTAAATAAAATAATAATTCTTACGGTTATTATGCTTGTCTTGGTTTCGCTTTATATTTTTGTTTTTTACCTGATTAGAAATGAAGATAAAAAAACATCTTTGCTTGAGCAGAATTTCTCGCTCATGGCCAAAAAAGAGGAACTAATGTTATCCGAACAAAGTATAATTAGAGAAACAGAAGAAAAAAGAAAAGATCTTGATAAATATTTTATTAACCAAGGGAATGTGGTTGTTTTCATCGAAAAATTGGAGTCACTTGGCGCAATTTCCGGCGGTAAAGTGTCGCTTAGCTCGGTTGATATAGATAAATCTCGTAAGAATGTATTGAAAGCGAACCTCTCCGTTTCAGGTGGATTTAGCGAATTGTTTCATTTTTTGTCGCTACTTGAGGCCATCCCATTTGAAATTAATATAAAACACATTTCTTTGACTAGTTATATGCCGACCGGGCCTCTTGCTCAGGACAAAAAAAATAAAAGCGAATGGGACATGAATTTAAGTATTGACCTTGTAAATTTTGTTTCAGAAAAATAACCTAAAATCTATGCAATTTATAAAGAATTTAATTACTAAGATAAAAATATCACTTGACCGAGACCCCGGAAAGATAGTTATTCATCCTGGTAGGGTATGGATGTTTATGTTTGTTGTGTTTTTTGCAATAAACTTAGTCATTGCTTCTTTTAGTTTTTATTTTTTTAAAAGTGTAAGTAATGATAGTCCGGCTACATCCGCTGATGAAACTAATGGCTCTTTAAATACAATAAGCAGAGAAAAATTAAATCAAGCACTTGATTATTTACACAAAAAAGATACAAATTTTGAGTATATTAAAAACCACAAGCCAACGATAATTGATCCGTCCAGGTGAAAAACTTATAACTCATAACATTTAACATGTAACATATTTCAAAATAATTCCCGCAACCTTTCATTGTTATTAGTTATATGTTATTTGTTATTTGTTAGCGTTTAATTTGCCCTCGTAGTTCAGTGAGCATAAATGAACTTCGCGGACATGAAGCCGGTCGCCCTATGATTTTAATTACGACGGGCGAAGAGATATATTTAGTATAGTGTAGAAATATTTGCCCTCGTAGTTAAATGGATATAACTGCGGACTTCTAAGCCGTTATTCCAGGTTCGATTCCTGGCGAGGGCATAGGCATGTGAGACTGACCGAGGTGGTTCAACAAAGCAATATTTCAAATGAGTCAAGAAAAATTTTACAAAATGACCTCGACAAAAAATAAGTTTATAGAAATTGTAAAAGAACATTCTTATTTTCTTGATTCAGTGGGTTGGGGTAAATTACAAAAAGAAGTTTCGTCAATTAAAGAAGTTAATCTAAAGACAATAAATAATTTATTAAAACGGGTAGATAAACACTCATTCGCCGTCGGTAAACTATCGAAAAAAGGAAAAATAAACTTACCACCGAAAATATTTACCAAAGAATATTTAGGAGATATTGGTTTATTGAAATTACCAGGATTTTTTACCTTGGACGACAATCAATATAGTAAAAACTATAGAGATATTGTTCGCTCGTTAAAAAAGTTGGGGAGTAAGAAAAAATTGGTTATAGACCTTTCTGAAAATACCGGGGGCAATATGTACCCATGGTTAGCGGCCTTATCCCCTCTTTATGATACAGAATGTGTCGGGTATTTTGAATATAAATATAAAGATACAAAAGATAAGTGGCTTATTAGTAAAGACGGCGTGTACTGTGGAAATAAAAAATGGTTTGAGAAAATAAATAGTGACAAATTTTCTTTTGAAAAAATTGCTATTTTATTGTCCCCTCAAACATCGAGTTCTGGTGAAGCAATAGCGATGTCTTTCATTGGTCAAAATAATGTAAAAACTTTTGGCCAAAAAACGGCTGGTTTTACAACTGGGAATGAAGATTACGATATGGGCGGAATAACTATTTGGTTAAGTACTTGCATGATGGAAGATAGAGAGCAAAGAAATTATCCTAACGGGATAAAACCAGATTCAGTCACCAAAGACTCTTTGAAAGAAAGTATTAAGTGGCTAGATTCCTAGATTTTTATCAGTAATAAAATACAAAAATTCTCCAACTCAAGCACCAGACTTTTTTATTTTCTAAATTCAGACCCCTACCGAGAGGGCTAGATTTGATATACTAAAAATCCCTAAAGAACCCTTCTCTGGTCTCATTACGAAAGTTCCGAGACCGAGTTGGGGGCACAAAGATGAAAAGTTTATTTACAGAAAAATATTTAAGTGCTTTACTTTTTATTACTGATTTTTTTAAAAAAAATAATATACCATATGTTTTTACCCCCAAAATCCAATACGAATTAGTCGCTGAGCGAAGCGAGGCGAACCAAAAAACCGCTTGATTTTTCCTTTCTGGTGCAGTATTCTTGAATTAGTCCGAACGCATTTCGCCGCCGCAGGCGGCGAGGAAATCCCCCCGCGAAAATTCGGAAAGGCGGCGGAGCCACACCGCTCAAAACCGCAAAAGAACCCGGAGAAAAACATCGGCTCGAACCATATTTTAATTTTGGGGGAAGAAAATTTTTTAATCATATGGACTTTAAGCATATTTTAAGCACGCAACAATTTTTGAATAAAAAAGTACTTGTAGATATTTTCAGAAAAGCAGATAAGTTTGAAAGAGCAGACCGCCAAGGCAAAATCCCGAAACTTTTGCAGGATAAAATTCTCTCCTGTGTTTTCTACGAACCGAGTACCCGCACTCGGTTTTCTTTCGAATCCGCTATGCTCAAGCTCGGTGGACAAGTAATTACCACTGAAAGCGCAGGACATTTTTCTTCGGCCATCAAAGGAGAAACGCTGGAGGATAGTGTGCGGATTATCTCTGGGTACTCCGATATGATTGTCCTGCGACACAACAAACATGGAGCTGCCGAACGAGCTGCAAAAGTTTCTCCCGTTCCAATTATCAATGCAGGAGATGGTGATGGAGAACATCCTACTCAAGCACTCCTTGATTTGTATACCATCCAAAAAGAACTTGGCCACATTGATAATTTCAAAATTGCTATGGTTGGTGATCTGCTGTACGGCAGAACAATTCACTCGCTCATTTATCTTCTTTCGCTTAGTCATAATGTTGAACTATTCTTAGTCGCGCCACTAGAATTGAAATTACCCCCAAAATATAAATCTTTCTTGAATTCGCGAAAGATAAAATTTTCTGAATCAGATAATTTAGAAAGCGTCCTTTCAAAGGTTGATGTTTTGTACATGACGCGAATTCAGAAAGAACGGTTTTCTTCGGCGCGACTTTATGAGCGAGTGAAAAATTCATTTGTTTTGAATAAAAAACTACTTGATAAACTCAACAAGCGCGCCGTTATCATGCATCCATTGCCAAGAGTCAATGAAATTAGTCGAGAGGTTGATGACGACAAGCGCGCCGCATATTTTCGACAAGCTAAAAATGGATTGTATATTCGCATGGCACTTTTGAGTTTTTTATTATAAAATGCATTTGTATTCGCTTTACGAATTCTTGGATTTAATGCCGCCAAAGAAAAACTTGAAATTGTCAGCGGTGCGGCTCCGCCGCCTTTCCGAATTTTCGCGGGGGGAATTCCTCGCCGCCGCAGGCAGCGAAATGCGTTCGGACTAATTCAAGAATACTGCATCAGATGGAATTTATTTTACACATAATTCAGTTTATTTTAAAAAATATTATAGTTTCTCTAATCCCAGCATTTTTTACTGTAATTGGTGGAGTTATACCTATTGCTATTTTAGTATTTATTTTTTCTATAAAAGAAAAAGAGAGGTTGTTATCACATGCCAAAGAAATAGAGAATACATTGCCGATTCTAGAACAATTATTAAAAAGCATGGCTGAACTAGTTAAAAAAACAATTAATAACGGGGAAGTTACCAAGGGCGCGGAACAATTTAAGCAGTTAGTTGAATCTCAAAATATAGTTAATGAGAACAAAAAATTTATAAAATACGCAGAGAATTATAATTTTATATCAGCAGTTGGGCACATTCTTAGGGCAAGTAATTATATGCCAAAAAGCATAGACGAACATAAAGAGATATCAAAGAATCTACCCAATTCTTCATCAAGCGACACCTAGATTTGTGTACACGAGTCACTAAGTATATTGCTTCGCTCCGCTTGCAATCTACGTAAGTGCTCGCGACCCCGGCTCGTGGTTTCGCTTACTAGCGAAACAGCACTGCGCCTCCCGCAAACTAAAAACCACGAGCAGTTGTAATTTTCTTAACGTTTGTGGGCGATAGAGGACTCGAACCCCTGGCATCTTCAGTGTAAATGAAGCGCTCTACCAACTGAGCTAATCGCCCTTTCTTAGCAAGCTTAGAGTAGCTTATTTTGTAATAATGTTCAACTAATAGTTGTGGTTATTTTTTGTACTATGTATAATAAAGAAACAAGTATTACATAGTAGACTAATCAGGGGTTCATTAATTATGAAATTATTAGAAAAAAATAAAGCTATTATTTTAAGAAAAAATGGGAATTCAATTAACGAAATAGCGAGAAGCATTGGGGTTTCAAAGGGAAGTATTAGTGTATGGGTCAGAAACGTGACCCTAAGTAAAAAACAATTGCGCTCTCTTAAAGTAAAAGGGTTTACTTCTGAGTTAATAGAAAAAAGAAGAATGAGGCGTTTGGGGAACGAACAAATAAAGCGTGAAATGATAATGGCTGAGGCACAAAAAGATATTACTAAAATTACTCGTGGCGGCCTTAGATTTATTGGATTATGTCTATATTGGGGCGAAGGGAGAAAAACTAATCATGGCTCGGCAAGTATATCAAATAGTGATCCAGCCGTTATAAAAACTATGATGAGATTTTTTCGAGAAATTTGTATGGTTGAAGATAAAAAATTTAGAGGGCATATACACATTCACTCTCATCTTGATGTAAAAAAAGCAGAACAATATTGGTCACGAGTATCAACTATTCCACGTAGTCAATTTTACAAGACCTATACTAAGCCAAGCATAGCAAGTAAAGGGAAGAAAGATAATTTACCATATGGAACATTTGATATATATGTTAACAATACTAAATTATTTCTTCAGATTATTGCTCAAATAGAAAAGATAAAAAAACTTGTATTACAGTAGCAATTTATATAAGTCATAGTTATAATTATCTCTTATATGGCAAAACGGCTTGAATGCGAAATTTCCGGACGAGTGCAACTTGTTATGTATCGTGATTTTGCATATCGCAGAGCCAAAGCATTAAATATTTCCGGTACCGTCGAAAATTTAAAAAACGGGGATGTTTACGTAATTGCTGAGGGCGAAGAAGAAACCCTAAAATTATTTCTCTCGGACTTGAAAAATGGCCCATTTTTTGCCAAAGTGACTAATGTTCTACCGAAATGGTTGAATGCTACAGGGGAATTTAAGGATTTCTCAATTATTTTTTATGACCGCCACTAAATTAAATTCACACATTCCCAAAACAATTGGCCTTATAATGGACGGCAATAGACGCTTCGCACGCGCCCGCGGATTTCCGATTTTTAAAGGTCACGAACTTGGATATGAAAAGCTCAAGGATTTTTTACGCTGGTCCAAAGATGCCGGAATCAATACCGTTATTGCATACGCATTTTCTACAGAAAATTGGAAACGAACAAAAGAAGAAGTCGGCTACTTGATGAAACTTCTTGAGCATATTGTTACGGATAAAGCAGAAGAACTTTTGAAAGAAAAAATTAAAATTAAATTTATAGGACAATTAGAGCGACTACCGGGGAAAATACAAACAGGCATAAAAAAAATAGAGCATGATACGGGAAAATATAAAAACTTTACACTAGTAATTGCTCTTTCATATGGCGGGAGAGCAGAAATTATAGAGGGGGTTAAAAAACTTGCCAGAGAAGAAGGCATACAGGGGATTTCTAAATTAAGGGAGGAAGATTTTGGGAGCTACCTATGGACAGCAGGAATTCCTGACCCGGAACTTATTATAAGAACATCGGGAGAAATGCGCACTTCAAACTTTTTGCCATGGCAGTCAGCTTACAGCGAATGGTTTTTCTCAAAAACATTTTGGCCCGCATTTACAAGACGTGAATTCCAAAAAATTATCAGTGATTACTCTGCGCGCGAAAGACGCAACGGGAAGTAAAAGAAGGTGAAAAAAATTCCTATAATATACGAAGATAAAAATTTATTAGTGCTCAACAAACCCTCCGGTCTTATGGTTCACGGTGACGGGAAAACAAAAGAAATCACCCTTGCCGACAAAATTTTAAGGCAATATCCGAAATTAAAAAGCGTTGGGGAGCCAATGCGTGTTTTGGGAAAAGGCGGTAAAGAAATCGTCATATACCGCCCCGGTATCGTGCATCGATTGGACAAGGAAACAAGCGGGGCTATCATAGTTGCCAAAAATCAGAAGACATTCCTGTCTTTGAAAGAACAATTTAAGGGGCGAGAAATTAAAAAAATTTACCGCGCAATAGTGCATGGTAGTGTTAAAGACGACAGGGGAACAATCAATCGCCCGCTAGGGCGCTCGCCTAAAGATTTCAGGCAATGGTCGGCGCATATTACCGCTCGCGGAGAAAAAAGAGAGGCGGTTACAGAGTATAAAGTTCTAAAAAGATTTGAAACAAAAGAAGGCCCGTTTTCTTATTTGGAAATATATCCACGCACCGGCCGTACACACCAAATTAGGGCGCATTTTAAATTTATTAATCATCCCTTAGTTTGTGATGATACTTATGGAGGCAAACGTGGATGTGCTTTGGGGCTTAAGCGTCTCGCTCTCCATTCTTTGTCTATTTCTTTTAATCTTCCAGACGGAAAAAATATTACCTGTAAAACTGAACTGCCGAAAGATATTACCGAAGTTCTCCCCGCGTAGGGTGTATAGGCTTAATCTGCATAAAAATAGATTTGCCTTTTTTGTAAACAATTGGTAGTATTTCTGCGTTATGGCTATTAAATTTTCTCCAGTAGATACCAAAGAGCGCACAAAAGTTTTCTTTGAAAGCGGGGATAGTATTCGTGTTTGGTCAAAAATCTTGGAAAAAGGCAAAACTCGCCTTCAGGCGTTTGAAGGGCTTGTTCTTTCTCGTAAACACGGCCAAGAGGCTGGTGCCACATTTACCGTAAGACGAGTTGCGTCAGGCGTTGGCGTAGAGAGAATTTTCCCTCTCTATTCCCCCAATATAGATAAAATTGAATTGGTAAAAAAATCAAAAACTCGCAAATCAAAACTTTATTATGTTCGTGAAAAAGCGGCAAAAGAAATTCGTCGCAAAATGAAACAAACCCGTGTGGTTGTGAACAAAGACGGTGTTTCGGTGGTCAAAGAATCAGTGCCCGAGCCAGAAGTTGCAGGGTAGTAGAATTTGGCAATGCGCGAAGCGCGGCAAAAGCCCCTGCCAAATTTCACTACCCTGTTGCTGAAACAAAAGAAGGGAAGTAAAATAACAATCCTCGCAAGGGGTTTTTTTATTATATTTCAATTGGTATACGCTACTTGCTTGAGGCAGAAATATAATTTATAATTATTGTATATGGGGAAGAGAGGGACAAAGCCGAAGGGTAAAGTAAAAATTAAATGGTCGGCAAATTTTGCTTATGCCATTGGGCTTTTGGTAAGCGATGGATGTTTATACAACGACAGTAGACATATCTCACTTGTTTCTAAGGACAAAGAAATGATTGATAATTTTCAAAAAGCTCTTTCAATTAATTGTAATGTTGGTAAAAAAGCGGGGAGCGCCTCTACTGATAAGAAATATTTTAATTTACAAATAGGAGATGTGTTATTTTACAAATTTCTTGTAGAAATTGGATTGACATCAGCAAAATCAAAAAATATAGGGGGAATAGATATACCACCAAAATATTTTTTCTCTTTTCTAAGAGGTTCTTTTGATGGGGATGGGACGTTTTACTCATATTTTGACTCTAGGTGGAAATCAAGTTTTATGTTCTACACAGTTTTTATATCGGCCAGCAAAAAACATATTGATTGGTTGCGGGAGGAAATAAAAAAAAGATTAAAAATAAAAGGGCATCTAACTGGGAGTGGTAAGACAGGCACGGCGTATCAATTAAAATATGCAAAAAAAGAATCTTTAAAAATCCTAAAAAATCTTTACTATTCAAGGTCTGTAATTTGTCTATCCCGCAAAAGGTTGAAAATTGAAAAAGCATTAAGTATAGTAGGAGAGCGTTTATAAATGCCCGGGTGGAGAAATTAGTAAACTCGCCATCTTGAGGTGGTGGTGCCGAAAGGTTTGCAGGTGCAAGTCCTGTCCCGGGCACAAAAATGGAAAAAAATAAAATTTTTCTGCTCAAAGAACTTGCCCAAGAAATTGAGAATGACAAGAGTCTTCCTTTAAAATCAAACTTAGTTTTCGGCGAAGGTAATCCCGACTGCGAAGTGCTTTTTATTGGCGAGGCGCCGGGAAGAGATGAAGACATACAAAAACGCCCGTTCGTTGGGCGTTCGGGGCAGCTCTTACGTAAATCAATTCGTGAACTCGGCTGGAAAGAAGAAGATGTTTATATAACTAACATAGTAAAGCGTCGACCACCCGAAAATAGAGACCCACTACCAGAAGAGATAGAAAAATATAAACCGTATCTCACGCGACAAATTGAAATAATAAATCCGAAAGTTATCGTTCCGCTTGGACGTTTTTCTATGAATTATTTTTTACCTTTCGCCAAAATTACGCGTGACCAGGGGAAACTTTTTAAATCTGGGGAGTGGTTTATTGTCCCAATGCTACATCCGGCTGCAGCGCTTCGCGGGAATGAAATGATGAAAATGTTTGTAGATAGTTTTAAAAAAATACCCAACGCGCTGAAAAAAATTAGTGAATTAAAATCTTAATTAAAAAATAACCCCGAAGCGCTTCTGCTCGGGGGTCAGTAATGATAGTCGTGGTGATTATAGTGCTCGCTGTTGTGGGAATGATGCTCTCCTTTCCAGATGCCCACGCTTAAGTACATCATGTAGCAGGCAAGGAGTACCGAAAAGGTCAAATCAATCGGCTTTAGATAACTGGCCGGCATCATCAACAACATTATGGCCGCGAAAGACAAGAGGCCCACGACGGTAATAACCCCACCGTGGATTGCGTCGGTTTTCGCATGAAGGATAAGACCCGCCCGCGTTCTCGTCGGTGACCGTTTTTGTGCCTGATAAAGAATCCACCAGCGCAATAAATCGACTATTACCGAGAGAAAGCCAACGCCGATGACTGCACCGAGCGAGACTAAGTAATCGTTGGCACTCATACGCTCGATGGTTTCGCGCAGGATCCCGATGGCCCCTATGAAGAGGAGAAAGGCAATGATTCTATCACCCCTTTTTCTTAGCACTTCTTCGTTTTTGGGGTTACGCGCTACACGTTTTTCCACTATTATTCCCCAGAAATCGGAGAGTGAGTCTTGGATAGCATGAAGCGAGTCCGAAAGAATTGCCATGCTCTTGTAGTAGCCCACGAAAGCCTGGACTATGCCAACCAAGAGCGCGAGTATGCCAGTAACGAAGAACTGGAAGCTAGCGCAAATGCAGGGATTTTCGGAGCAGGAAATCCTATGCCCCGTTTTTAGGAAGTGGAGCACGGGACACCTACCCTTCAGTTAAGTTAAAGAACTGCGACCACTATGCAAAAGTTCGGGCTTTTTGTCAAATAAATAAAATTACGCTAGAATATAGTTTCGTATATGGTGCCTATAGTGTAGTGGTAACACAGCTCCCTGTGGCGGAGTTATCTCGGGTTCAAATCCCGATAGGCACCCAGCGTTAAAAAATCTAAAAGTATCAAGCGGGGCAATGACTTTTCAGTTCTAACTTGGTAGAGTTTTGGTATGGAAGAATTTCCTCCCAACAATTTAGGAACCCCATCTTCTCAAGAGAGAATTAAGGGATTGGAAGGTGTTATTTTAGAATATAAGAATATTACTTCTGAAATACGCGAGGTTGTTGGTAATGGCGAAGCGGCAACGGATGTTAAGGGACTTGCAGAAAGAAGGGCAGATTTTAAGAGAAGAGAGTTGCTTGATGGATTCTTAGAAAGTTTCCCTAATAAAGAAGAGCTTCCAGAATTCATAGATTTGGAGAAAGATCCATACCCAGGTCGTCATGATAAAAAGTATTTATTTCCACGCGAGAAACTCCTATATAGTGTTTCTTCTGGCCCAGAAGATTTACCCAGTCTTGTTTCAGAGGCAGATAAAGATGATAGTTTTTTCCCAGAAAATCCAAATTTCAGAGGGATTGACATAGTTTTCAACCTTATAAAGCAAAATGAAAATTCAAGACATTTAATGGGTTTATATGTACAAGGGGCTGAACCGAGACTTTCAGAAAAAAAAGCTATTTCTTTGGATATTCCAGAGCATGAGTTACATGAAAAAATAGGAAATAATGAACTTAGGGTTGTTTTCGCAAAGATTGGGAAAAGCATCGTTTCTTTAGAAGGAAAAGAATTATTTAAGGAGTTTCAAAATTTTCTTAGAGAAATCGAAGAAGAGCAGAGAAAAGAACAAGAAGAGGCTGAAATAAAATATGCCAAAGTTTTAAAGAATGTTCTTATGAAGTGGGCTAATGAGGTTGAGCAATTTTTGGGGGAGAAACTACCAGACAAAATACCTTTAAGAGATAAAGATGATTTTAATACAGAGCTTGGAATGGTAAAATTAGGAGAGGAAATGAGGAAAACATTTAAAAAAGGGGGGAGAGAAGTAACCCCAAAAAAATCTGATTTCTTACAAATATATTTTTACCCACATGATGGGAAAATGGAACTTGTTCCAGTTAAAAAATCTAGGTTTATAGGTAGGTGGGAAGATGATGAGAGTGATAAAAGAGAGGCTACTCCACAAGAATTTATAGACAAAAGAATGTATGTTAAGCATAAACTTACCGACATGATACCCAGGGAAATTCGTCTCGATTTACCCATTCCGTAATTTTAAATTTAAGGTAATTGTGGGATATAGATACTCATATCGTTTAATCTAGTGAATGTAGTTCTAACATCCTCTACGATGGCACCCAGAGTTTTAAGCCTTATTTTGTAAGTGTTAAATTTAGTACCCTAACGAGAACTGGAACTGATAAGATATATTAATGTTGCAGGGGAATAATTCATTACAACTTTCGCGATATTTATTTATTCTCGCCCATCCTGATGATGAGATTTATACTTGTGCATTTATAGCTAAACTTGTACAAGAAGGGAAAAATGTAAATATGTTGTATGTAACGAGCGGAGACTATAATGGTGCGGATATTGGAAAACTTAGAGAAAAAGAAGTTTCTGCTTCCATGAAGATTTTAGGAGTATCAGAAAACAATATTTATTTTTTACGCATTCCCGAGAGACAGCTCATAGACCGATTACCAGAAGTAGCAAAAGATGTGCTTATAAAAACAAAAATAATAAATCCAGATTGTATCATTGGGCATGATTACGAAGGGGGGCATAATGGCCATGATGCTGTTAGTTTTTGTGCTTATCGTGCTACACAAAAACTAAATATTCCTTTGTACGTATTTCCCGCTTATCATAACTGGCCAGAAAAAAGGTTATGGAATCAGTTTATTGATGGACGAGAACCAACTTATACCCTAGAGCTTACTGATAAACAAAAGGGGTTGCAAAATCAGGTAATATCTTCCCACAAAACTCAAGAAACCTTCTTTAATACTATTAAGCAAAGTGATAGTTACAAGTTTTTTTCAACGAGAGAAATCTTAAGGTTGGCCTTAAAACCAATAGACTATATCAAGCCACCCACTACACCTGTCGGCTATGAGTATCCTGGAGGTAAGATTAGATTTGAAGATTTTAAAAAAGCAGTAATATTAGCAGATAATATTTAGAGATAGTTAAACTATAGGAAAGAGCAGGGTATAGGAATATATATCAAAGTATTGTTTAATCTCACGAAAATAGTTCTAACATCCTCCACGATGGCACCCCAATTCGCTGATATAATTAAATAAATGGCAATATTTTTTGTTTTACTGACTTTTGTTTCAACTTTTTTAGGCGGTTTTTTGGCGCTTAAGTACCGAGACAAGCTTCATTTGGTTTTGGGTTTTACCGCGGGCGTACTTTTGGGAGTTGTGGCTTTTGATCTAATGCCAGAGATTATTGAGAAAGTTGAAGAACTTGGTGTTGACCCTATGTATCCAATGATTGCTTTGGTTTTGGGGTTTTTTATTTTTCATATTATTGAAAAGTGGATTTTAATTCACCACTCGCAAGAAGAATCGTATGGGCCGCACAAGCATCCGACTGTGGGAATTTTTTCGGCACTGGCTATAGCCGCCCACTCGTTTTTGGATGGTGTTGGTATCGGACTTGGGTTTCAGATTTCACCGGAGGTGGGAACTCTGGTGGCAGTAGCCGTGATTTCCCACGCTTTTTCTGACGGCTTGAACACTGTTTCTTTGATGATTGCCCACGAAAATCCGGTGAAAAGGATTATGAAACTTCTCTCGCTAACCGCTGTTGCTCCCGTGTTGGGCGGTTTGTCCACATTATTTTTTACCCTTCCAGAGAGCGTGCTCCTTCTCTACCTTGGTTTTTTCGCCGGATTTTTTCTCTACATCGGAGCATCTGACATTTTACCTGAAGCGCATAGTAAGGATTCGTCGTTTAAAACTATATTGGCGACGGTTCTGGGTACCCTCCTTATATTCTTTGTAACTCGGGCCCTATAAATGCTACAATAGAGCTCATAAAATAATTATTAATATTAAGTAATTAATATAAGCATATGGAAACAGTAATTAGTAAATGTATGGGATGGTGCGGGCACCCTTACACAAAAGTAGTGGCCCGTGTTTTTCTTTCGGCTATTTTCGTGATTGTGGGAGCCAACAAGCTGATGAATTTTACTTCAACGGCTCAGTTTATAGGAAGCTCTGGACTCCCTATGCCAGAAGTGTTGACTGGCCTTGCAATTATTTTTGAACTTGGCGGTGGCCTTGTCCTCCTTTTTGGTTTCAAGAAGAGAATTGCGATTTCTATGCTCCTCGTTTTTACCGTGATTGTGACGGCCCTTTTCCATGTGAAGAATATTACCGTAGACCAAGTACAACAAATTATGTTTCTCAAGAACTTGGCGATAGTCGGAGGTCTTCTCGCTTTGTGGCAGGGTTCCAACTGTAGCAAGGAAGGATGCGCGAATTGCGCAAGCGGGACCTGCTCTTCGGTTTAACGGCAGTTGTTAAAATTAAAAACAAAAAATCTCGCTTTGTGCGAGATTTTTTGTTTTGGTATAATTAGTTTCCTTAATATTCACCCGCTTCACCCGCCAACATTTCCAAAGGAAACGTAGGCGGGCAGGAAATTTTTTGCTTAATCTAATAAACAATATAAAATAACTAAATCTAATAATGTTGAGTTTTAAAGATATAGTTTATTCGTAAAAAATTTAGGAGGGTAAAATAAAAAATTATGCAAAACGAAAATATTTGGTCTGATAAACATATTATAAGAGCCACATTGTCTCTTATAATTTTAGCTTCGTTTTTTCTTGTGGTTCGCGTCGTTGCCGAAATAAAAGCATATGATTTTATCGGGGGAGCTGTTGCTTCCTCCAATGTAATCAGTATCAACGGGCAAGGTGAAGTTTTTGCCGTTCCGGATATCGCAAACATTACTTTCTCAATTAGAGAAGAAGGAAAGTCTGTCGCCGATACCCAGAAAAAAGTTTCGGCAAAAATTGATGATGCGCTAGATTTTCTTAAAAGTTCGGGAGTAGAAGATAAGGACATAAAAACTGTTTCTTACAACGCTTATCCCAAGTACGAATACCAGAGTGGTGGAGCATCGCCGGCTATTTATCCGCCACAACCCGGGAAACAAGTCCTTGTCGGTTATGAAGTCAGCCAGTCTATTTCCGTTAAGGTACGCGATACCAACAAGGTCGGCGCAATCCTGGAAGGAATTGCCAAAGCGGGAATTTCCGAAATCTCGGGACCTGACTTTTCGATTGACGATGATGAATCTCTTAAATCAGAAGCCAGAAAAAAAGCCATAGACGATGCAAAATCAAAAGCCCAAATTTTGGCGGATGATCTGGGCGTTAAACTCGTCCGTATCGTCACTTTTTCCGAGGGGGGGAATTACCCAATCTATTATGCGAAAGCGGAGATGTCGTATGGAATGGGAGGAGCCACCGAATCAAGAGCCCCGACACCGTCTTTGCCTGGCGGGGAAAACAAGATAATTTCAAATGTTACTGTTACTTACGAAATACGCTAAATAAAAACACAAAAAATTGCCGGGAAAACCGCTTAAAATGGCGGTTTTTTCTATGACATGATACTTGACAAATATTCAGATTTATGATATAAGGTAGGAAGATTTCTAAGTTAAAGTACCTTGATTTTTAGCATTTAAACGCTTTATTTTTGGGAGAGAACCATGGCCAAGGCCAAGAGCACCAAGAAAGGTAGTTCGAAGGACAAGGTCAAGAAGGGTGATCCGAAAGTCGTCGCAAAGAAAGCGGCGGAGAAGCCGAAGAAACCCGAAAGGGTGAAAGGTCCGAAGCCCGACTTCACGCCGAAGATGGAAGCGAACGAATCTCGGCGCGAGTGGTTCCACATCACGCAGGTGCGTCGCCTCGTCAACGGCATCGCTGACAAGGAGAAATACCTAATCGGCGACGCCGAGTTTGAGAAGTCGTATGGCCCTATCTACAAGGACGCACCAGAGAGCGAATGGAGAACCCATGTCGTTTTCATGGGGGCTCCGGAAGGGCATGAGCTGATTCTTTCGGGCGTTCAGCCAGGCATGATGATGCTCACGAACAAGCTCGTGAATCATGTATTCGCGCCGAGCAAGGGAGCGAAGAAGGACAAGAAGCTCCATGCGGCACAATATGCCTTCTGGAAGTTCATCCGTGACCAAGTCAATGGTACGGGCAAAAGGGCGGAGACGAAAGTTTCCACCCCGAAATCCCAACCTGCGTCTGCCTCGGACCTCAAGCAGTTGATCGCAGTCGGCGTGGGAGGAAACACTTCCTTCGCCGAGAAAATCGCGAGTGCCGTACATAAGGCGAAAGCCGGCCAGTTCAATCCGGAGCTCGTCTGGGAAAATGAAGGTGGTCTCGCACGCGAGGTGGTGGAAGCGGTGGAGGCGAAACCCGCCCCCGTCGCGGAAGCCAAGAAGGAAGATCCGAGGCCTGTGGTTTACCCCACGGACCCGAGGCTCATCTGGGACGGGATGAAGGGCATCGTGGAAGTTCGCGGTGTGAAGTTTTTGGTCGTCGACAAGATGGAGAAGGCCGAGCACGTCAATGCAGTTTCCGTTTACGAAGCCCCGCAAGGGTCTTTGCTTTTCGGTTTCGGCATCAACACACGTATCACTATCAGGCAACTTCGTTGTTTCGACGAGTTCCCGCTGAAGGGCGAGGGGAAGAAGAAAGAAGAGAAGATCTGGAATTTCCTCCGCGAGATTTTCACGGAAGCAGGGCTCATCAAGAAGCCCGCGGTGAATGCCGAGAATAAGGAAATGCCGAAAAAAACGGCAAAGCCCGAAATGAAACCGGTGGAAGTGAAGCCAGCAATTACGCCGCTCGAGACATTGGCAATGCTCGGTTCCATGGTGGATGCCGTTGCACATCGGGAAGAGCTTTATAAAGGTTCGACCGACATCGGCAAACTTTTTTCGGGGTTGCCCGGGGAATATGTCGTCGGCAACGTCGGTGCTCGCGTGATGGTGAAAGTTTCAAGTCGTCCCGGGAATTTCATCGAAGTCAGACTCATCCGTTCCGAAGAGGGCAGTACTCTCAACGGGAAGTGCAAAGATGGCATCACCATCGCGCACAAGTGGCTGACAAAGCCTTCAAATGAAGTCATCGTCGGCAATGGAAACAACGCCGAGTACAAGTCCGTCCTATATACCTTTTTGGCGGGAGTCATTTCCCGTTTCAGCGAGGAGCATCACAAGGCGACGGGAATTATCGGGCAGAACGGCCGGTTAACGACACCGCAATATGGCCGGTCCTCGGCCGATGTTCATCAGGCCCACCCGACCCCGCAGTAAACCACGCAATGTGGCATAGCCGCGCAATGAACGAAAGTTTGTTACGCGGTTTTATTTTGCAATTTTTAGTGCCTTGGACCCTGTAATGAATTTTGGTATAGACTTTACGCAACTTCTTTTTTGGCGTCGTAATGCTAAAATCTACTACGGGGTTGACTCCGAAGAAACATAAGTATAGTATCTCTGGAAAGCCCTGCGGGGTGTTTTTTTATAAGCTAAAGCCATACGAATTTAATAGAATGATACGAATAATTAATTTGTATAATTCGTGGCCATTCGTTAATTAGTACTTGCTATGTCATTTATAGATTATTTACGAGAAACAAAAGGAGAATTGAAACATGTTAGTTGGCCGACACAAAGACAAACAATAGTTTACACCATTATAGTTATAATTATTTCTGTTGTTGTCGCGTATTTTTTAGGTCTTTTCGACTATGTTTTCAAGGTGTTTCTTGAGGAGTTAATTCTTAAATAGTTATGTCTAAACAGGAATTACAAGGTGAACGCAGTTGGTATGCCATCCATACATATGCCGGATATGAAAACGCCGTTATGCGCAATTTGAAACAGCGCATTGAATCGCTCGGAATGGAAGGAAAAATATTCAATGTTATCGTTCCAATTGAGAAAAAGATAAAAATAAAAGGAGGCAAGCGCGTGGAAATTGAAGAAAAGATTTATCCCGGATATGTTTTGGTGGATATGATTGTCGATGAAGATTCCTGGTATGTGGTGCGCAATACTCCGCGTGTAACCGGCTTTGTTGGCGCGGGGGTTAATCCAGTACCACTAGATAAAAATGAAGTTGATTCTCTTTTTGGGCGTATGAGATCTGACACCGTCAAGCACAACATAGACCTTACGGCGGGCGAGTCGGTTATCGTAACGGACGGACCATTCAAGGATCTTGAAGGAAAAATAAATGAGGTAGATGATGAGCGAGGCAAAGTCAAAGTCTTGGTTTCAATGTTCGGACGCGAGACACCGGTGGAACTAGATTTCTTGCAAGTAAAGAAGATTTAGAAAAATAACGAGCGAAAGCGACTATATTTTTCTTAACCCCGCCCTTACATGCATTATGTATATGTAATTAAGCAAATTAAAGATGACATATACTATATTGGTTATACTTCTGATTTGAAAAGACGGTTTAAAGAACATAATGCTGGACAAGAGTGTAAATTGATATATTATGAGTCCTATCTTTTTGATAAATCTGCACGCCAACGTGAACGTAGTTTGAAACAGTATGGCGGAGCATGGAGATCTCTAAGGAAAAGGTTAAATTTAAAGTAAGGGCGGGATGATGATTTTTATAGTCATTTCACTCTTTAAAAATCAATCATGGCTAAGAAAATTACTAAAAAAATAAAACTTCAAGTGGCGGCTGGTAAAGCCAACCCTGCTCCTCCCTTGGGACCCGCCTTGGGACAAGCTGGTGTGAACATTGGTGAATTTGTCACGAAGTTTAACGCTGTCAGTCAATCTATGATTGGCAACATCGTTTCTGTAAAGATAAATGTTTATGAGGACAGAAGTTTTGATTTTGTGGTAAAAACTCCCCCAGTATCAGGGCTCATTTTAAAAGCGGCGGGAGTAGAGAAGGGTTCCGGGAAAAATACAGCAACGAAAGCCGGCAAAATCAGCAAAGCCCAAGTCCGAGAAATCGCCGAAAAGAAAATGAAAGACCTGACTGCGAATGATATAGAAGGCGCCATGAAAATAATTGAAGGAAGTGCTAGGAGTATGGGGATAGACGTTAAATAAAACGTCTATCGACCGGAGCGCGACGGCGCGAGGTGGGTCCGAGCAAATTTTCAGCAGAAAATTATGCGTGGATCGATGTGAAGTAAAAAAACATTGATCGACCTTTTGAGATTTTTTAGAGCTATCCAGTGAATAAAAAATCCAAAAAGTGTACTGTCCCTGTAAGGGATAGAAGTTAAATAATAAAAAAAGTCCCGCACGGCGGGGCTTTTTGAATTCTTACTTTCGCTTGATTGTCAGGAACCGTGTCAGGGGAGACGAAGGCAAAATTCTTTCACTTACGATTTCCCCGAAATCTCTCCATTCCGGGAAATAGGTATCGCCTTCTGTTGGCTTGTTACCGCCGATTACGGTGAGGTACATTACTTCCGCCCGAGGCAGAAGCGCGTGGTATATTTTCGCACCCCCGCCAATAAAAATTGTCTTGCTTCCGAGCATGTAGGCGTATTTGCACCCCCAAGCCAGAGACGCATCGATTGAGTGGGCGAGAGTAACGCCATTCGGAACTTGCACCAAGGTTTTGCTTAGGACAACTACTTTTCTTCCATGGAGTTTCCCGGGAAGCAACTCCCAGGTTTTTCTCCCGAAGATAATCGGGCTTCCCATGGTCAGTTCTCGGAAATTTTCCATGTCTTCCGGCACTTTCCACGGCAACCGGCCATTCTGCCCGATAATTCCCGTCGTCTCGTGAACCGCGGCGATTATTGCGATTTGCAAATTCTCCATCACACGTCTCCCTTAAAAGAGCCTGCGCCCAAACTATCAGAGCCTTTACTTTTTAGCAATAAAAAACACCGCGCCAAGGCGCGGTGTCAAAATTCAGAATGCTATGTCTTTACGTCGGTCTTGTCTTTGGCGAGTTCCGCCTTGATGGCATCGTGATGATTGTATCCATCAAGGCGAATGTCCCCCATGGTGAAGCCATCGATGTCTTTCACCTCGGGATTGAGCCAGAGACGCGGTAACGGCAACGGCTCGCGTCCCAACTGCTCTTCCATCTGTTTGAAGTGGATGTGGTAAACATGCACATCCATGAAGTCGATGACGACTTCTTGCGGTATCAGGCCGCAGACCTGCGCCACCATCTCAAGCAGGAGCGCATACGAAGCGATGTTGAAAGGAACGCCTAGAAAAACATCACAGCTCCGCTGGGTCATGTGCACGGAGAGATATTTAGGTTTGCCGTCATGGTCCGGATTCACGAAGAACTGAAATCGCTCGTGACAGGCCGGAAGGCACATGTCATTCATTTCGGCGGGATTGCGGGCAGTAACGATTTTGTTTTGCCGGTCCCACGGGTCTTTCTTTATCGCTTGTATGGCGACTGCAAGCTGGTCGATTATCTTTCGCGAATAAACGATGTTGTTTTGCGCGTCAAAATCCTCTTCGTAGTTATACCAGCACCTCCATTGCGCCCCGTAGATGCGACCGCAGTCGCCGGGGAATTTCGCTTTCGGTTTCCATCGAGAAGATTCACAATCCTCGCTCCAGATGGTTTTCTGGTCCGGCCGATAGCCGAGAATTTCCCTGAGGCGGTTATTGTCGA
>Ga0209541_10000610_pt1 | contig 70749 bp, 62 predicted proteins | sample RifCSPlowO2_01_FD_184027 | JGI IMG/M metagenome (GOLD analysis project Ga0209541, IMG submission 184027) | Groundwater microbial communities from Rifle, Colorado - Rifle CSP2_plank lowO2_0.1 (SPAdes) (version 2) | ecosystem: Environmental > Aquatic > Deep subsurface > Groundwater | place...
AATTAAAAAAGCTGACCCATCTCGAGTCAGCTAAGAGATTACAAGAAGAAAGATTAAAGCTTTTTAAACAAATTTCGGCAAAGATATGATAAGATATTTGGGTGTCATTTAGGGATTGGAAAATACTATTTACATAATTCATCACATCCTTACGAACAGAATTCGGGTCATCGCGATAAGCATTGGAAATTGCAGCCTTAATTTGTCCACGATAAAGTTTTCTGGCTTCTTCGAGAGCTTCTCTAAAATTTTCCTGATCAGTAGCTTCCGCAACGTAATCAAGAATTACCCTCTCCATCGCTGAAAAAATATCTTTAGCAAAAAGACATTTACCTTCATTGCTCTCGGGCATAGCTTCCAGAATCTGCAGAGCTCGACCGACGCTCCTTTGGCCTAAGCCTTTTTGTCCCCATCTCTTAGTGACATCCCTATTAGAGTTTGCCTTGTCTTTAATTTCGGCAAGAGTCTGCAGTCCTTTTTCACCGGCCGTCTGACCAGCTTCAAGTTTCATCATCTCAACAACATTCAATTTGCTTGATTCTGTAACTTGAGTAATAAGTCGCGTAAGAACAGCTCCAACAGAAGTGGCAAAATTTAGATTAGGATCTTCGTGCATATCTTCGCCGGTGATAGTAGTTCTTCTCTTGCTACCGATGGCATATCTAGTAAGCTCCTGCTGGAGAATATAATCCGTATTATGTCCTACGTAACATATCCTGCATCGATCTTTAATTGGAGCCTCTTCTTCTTCTGAAACAAATCTATTATATTCAGCATTATTTGAAGTTGCGATAATTAAAGTATCAATCGGCCAAATAAAACCGTCCAATACGATATTTCGATTCTGAATTACGTCCAGATAGACTTGCGTAAGATCTTTTTTATTCTTAAATAATTCATCAGCAAAATGAACACCCGAACCGGCAACTCGTGCAAGAGCGCCACGTCTCAAATCAAACCTATTGGGATCTCCCATGCCCAGTAGCATAATGTGCTGTAATGATTCCTCTCCCAAAAGATCTACAGAAGAAGACGTGATCTTGTCTTTAGCTGAATATTTACCAGTGGTGATACCCAAACTCTTTCTTATCGGAACAGGGGCTACCTGAACATGCTCGAGTACTTTTTTAAGATCTCCCCCAAAATGATCAAGAAGCTCATGCCACAGATACTCCGTAGAAGCTCCCAGCGGACGATAATTAGAATAAAGAGTGTCAATCATTTTATCATTAAAACCCATACCAGCAATAGCTTCTTTGGATTTATTCTCGTCCTCATACAGGTTCATAATCAAGATCATCGGATCTTCAAAAGTTAGAGACTGTAGTTTTGCTACTTTTAGATCAAAACCTAGGGCAATATCTAGACCGACGAAATCAAAAGTAAATTTTCTGTTTCCCGGCTTAGATAAGAACTGCCTATATCCGGCACAGGTATAATCCAAGAAAAAAGTCTTACCATTACCCGGCTCCCCGACGAGAACAAACGCGTTCTCTTTTGCAGATCCGCCTTCGGCTGCATCTTTAACAAAGTGGACGAAATCGTTTATCTCTTCAAACCAACCGACGGGATACTTAGATCCCTGACGAAAGAATTTGAAATCATAAGCTGTTCTTCCCGCACGACTTATTTTATCAATCCCAGCCTCAGCAATCATTCTAGAAACACCTTGAGCGGCATTTTCGAATCTTCTGCGTCCATGCAGTACTTCATTTACATGAAACATAGGATCATATTCATTAACAAACGACAGATTCTTAGACATTCTATCCTCTTTTTTCAAGGTTCATTTGTAGAAAGGTTAATGCAAAAATATACCAGAGTCAACCCCTAGATTGATTCGGAGGCTCCTTAAATCCAAATAATAAAGCAAGGTCTAATCTTGGACTTAACGCTACAGATTTTTTATGAAATCAGTAATCTATATAGAGAATCTTCCAAATTGATTTGCCCATTTTTAAAGCCTATATCCAACGCAAGGAGCTGATTATATATCTTGACTGCTTCCTCAAATTGGTAGGAACTCTTGAGAGCTTTTTTGGTCACAAAAGGATGCAGTCCAATTTTTTTTATTATCTCATCCTGATTTAATCCCCTACTTGCCAAATCTTTTATCATGAGAAGGTTTCTGAACTGGTATGTAATCATAGTTAGCACATAGTAAGGATCACGACCGCTCTTCATTTCCCGATAAAGCAGTTTCGTAGCGTTGCTCTTATTCTTTTGGGCGATGGCATCAATCAAATCAAAAATATTCATATCAATTTCTCCATTTACCAGAGAGTCGATATCGGCACCAGTTATTTTTTCAGAAATTCTATAATTAGCTAACTTCTCTATCTCGTTATTAAGTCTCCAAGTATCATTACCGACGATATCCAAAAGCCTATTTAGGTTGGTTACATCAATCACACAATTTCGTGATTTAAATTCTTGCTTAGCCCACTCCTCAAGATCCACATCACTTAATAGCTCTATATTTTTTACCAAGCTACTTTTACTTGAAAGGAGCTTGAATAATTCCTGATGTTTAATAGAAAGATTTTTATCTGAGCTATCTTCTGCTATCAATAAAGTCATATCCTTTGCTACCTCGAGATTATATTTATTTATATACCCCAAAATAGCATCCGCTTGTGGCTTTTTTAAAAAAATATTCTTAAGCGATATCAATTTATGCTCTCCGAAAAAAGACAGGCTTTTTACTGCTTCTTCTAATATATCTAAAGAGGAAATATTTGAAGCATCAAGAGAGAAAAGATTGAATCCGCTCGGATATTTGTCTTTATAACGCTTAACGATCTCATCTTTTGCCTGTTTTAGGCGATAAGAATCGGAGCCATATAGAAAGATTATCATACAATTTTAAATTTTAAATTTAGAATTTTAAATTCACAAACTAGCAATGCTAGTTTGTTATGATTTCTACCCATATTTTACCTGGGGCGAGCTCTATCTCTTTACCATCAAAATCATAAAAAAATAATTTACTATCCAATTTATCAGCATCTTTTTTCCATCGCCCCGATATCTTAGTGCCGTTCTGATATATCTTTAAGTCGCCCTCACCAACTGTAATAATATTTATATAATCCTTGCTTATATACTTAGATGAAGTTTCCATAACCGCTACCACGCCGACATAAACCTGTTCATTCGTATTCCGGTCGAGCTCTGGTTCATCTCCTCTAAATCTCTTGTAGCTATTCTTGCCTCCATCATACACCCACATTACATTAAAAGGAAAAGGATAGTTTATAATCACTGAATCAGATAAGTTATTAATATTTTTAGCCGGCTTTTTATCAGTATGAATATAACCGTCAAATATATTATTTATGCTATATTTTAAGTCTTCCGCTCCCTTCCAAAGTTTTTCAAAACTGGTAAATCCATTATGCGGCTGTTTAATCCCCGTTTTACGGTAAAAATATTTAGTTTCATATATCATTGCGTCGATATTATCCATAATATGAGCATTGAGTTTTTTAAGTGCTTCTTTCTCCCCTCCCCAATGAACATATATGGCACCCAGACTAGCCACTAAAGGAATAAAGTCTTCGCGAGCTGATCTTATTGAGCCAACCTCTATCGGAGATTCACACTGGTAAACTGCCATCATTCTAGTCGCTCCACTGGGAGTAACTGGCATTTCAAAAACAATATCAGCCTGGCCAATACCTGAGAGCGGACGGGTAATGGGGTCAGATGCCAGCATTACTGCCAATGGCCGGCGATTGATATCCTCACAAGGAAGACCAGTTATAAAACTCTTCTGGGATTCGCCCCCAATAATCCTGGCCTCCCCGTCATTATTTATGACTATCTCTTCCTGCCACCAAACAAAGAATGCAAATACAAAAGTAAGTGCTGTAGCGCCGCTTATAAATAATAGTTTGTTTAAATTAATGTATCTCATGATAATAATTTAAAATTCAAAAATCAAAATGAAAAATTACAATGTAAAATTCTAAAATTTTAAGATTTTGAATTGTCATTTTACATTTTGATTTTTGAATTTTAAATTATCTCAATATTTGATGCTTGGGACAGAAATGAGCTGATCTCTGTCCAATCTTTATTCTAGTTATAATCCCGCCGTCTTTTTTAGTACACTTTTTTCCGGTCTGTTGATAGGCTTTTTCCATTTCCTGATACCGCCCCTTTTGCCCCGAAGGAAGACGGTAATCATCAACACTACACCCTTTAGCCATGATTGCTCGCTTCAGAATATCCCGAGTTGATTTAAAAAGCTTATTTATATCATTTTTACTTAATTTGTCAACTCGACTTAGCGGATGGATACCTACGTCCCATAGTATTTCATCGGCATAAATATTTCCAATACCGGCTATAAAAGTTGGATCCATTAAAACCGGTTTTATTTTACCTTTTTTGAATTTAAATAGTTTTTCAAAATTTTCCAGACTAATTCCTAATGGCTCCGGGCCCAAATCTCGAATTTCTTTTAATTCCGAAACGTCTTTGTCTTTAACTAAAATTATTCTACTAAAACGCCTCACATCTGACATAGCCATCTGATAGCCATTATTGAATGTCCAAATATAGCGAATATATTGGTTCTGCCTGTCTTCCTTAAGTGGACCGGATATCTTACTCACCCATTGGCCATCTTTTAATTGCCACTTCCCATACATCAAATGACCAGATATTTTCTGATGGATAAACACTGTCTTATCTCCCTCGATATCTATAACAATAAATTTAGCCCTGCGAATTATGCTTATTATCTTTTTGTTTTTAATTTCTTTAATAAACTTAGCTACTCCCCCCGCCTGATGCACTGGCTTTTCTTTATCAGACCAAAAATCAACTATCCCTAGGCCGATAATTTTTTTGCGTAATTCCCTAACAATTGTCTCTACCTCTGGAAGTTCAGGCATAAAATGTGATAATCTCTAAATCCCAATCTCTAAATTCTAAATAATATCAAAATTCGAATTTCTAATATCCCAATTTTATGAATAAATTTATTTAGAGATTAGAAATTAGAGCTTAGAGTTTGAGGCAATTATATTGCCTCCATATCCCTCCAATTGTTGCCGCTTTTTGCGTCAATAACTAATGGAACGTCAAGCTGATGAACATTCTCCATAATATCCTTAGCTTGTGTCTTAAATTTTGCAATCAGATTATTTTTAACTTCGAATAAAATTTCGTCGTGAATCTGAAGAAGCATGCTAATACCCCCATCTTCATATTCTTTATGAATCAAGTCGTTTATTCTTATCATGGATATCTTAAGTAAATCGGCTTCAGTTCCCTGAACGGGCATATTTATAGCCATTCTTTCAGCTTGAGCCACTAATTGAAACATGCCGGAATTAATCTCCGGCAGATACCTTCTCCTGCCAAAGATAGTTTCTACAAAACCTTCTTTTTTAGCCTTTAACTTCATTGCTTCCATATATTTTGCAATCCCGCTGAATTCTGTCATGTACCGATCGATAAATTCGCGAGCCCGGTCGCGGGAAACACCCGATGCCCGTTGAAAACCAAGCAGACCCATTCCATACAAAAGTCCAAAGTTAAGAGTTTTGGCCTCACGGCGCATGGTCGGAGTAACATTTTCCGGCGCAACTTCGAATATTTCTGCCGCTGTACGGGTATGAATATCCTCTCCCCTCTTAAATGCTGCGGTCATTTTTTTATCACCAGAAATATGCGCAGCAATTCTTAACTCAAGCTGAGAATAATCAAAAGAAACTAATTTACAGCCCGGTGAGGAAATAAACGCCTTTCTAAATTCCTGACCCAGCTCTGTTTTAATAGGTATATTCTGTAAGTTAGGATCCTGGCTTGAAAGCCGTCCGGTGACAGTTCCGGTCTGATTTAAGGTCGTATGTAAACGGTTTGTTTTAATATCAACCAGCTTAGGAAATGGCTCGATATAGGTGGTCTTGAGTTTCTGAAGCTCACGATATTTCAATATCAAATCAATAATCGGATGTTCCGCCGAAAGCTTCTCTAATTCCGGGGCAGCCGTCGAAAGAGCTCCTTTACCGGTTTTACGAACCTTCCCTTTTATCTGAAGCCTCTCAAAAAGAATATCTTTCATCTGGTTCGGTGAGTTGATATTAAACTCAATCCCAGCCAGCTTATATATCTCCGACTCCAGTTTGACTGTCTCTTTATTAACCGACTTGGATAGTATTTTGAGCGAGTTAAGATCTATCTTTATTCCCACCAGCTCCATTTCAGCCAAAATCTGCACGAGTGGCATTTCTATTTCTTCAAACACTTTTACCAAATTATCACTTTTAAGCTTTTCCCATAGAAAGTTCTTGAGTTTCCATATACCCAAAAGCCTAGCCTCCATCCCAAGCTGAAGTTCTTCGCCAATTTCATTAAAATAAAGATCCTTGAGTTCATAGTCTTTTCTGTCGGCTTTTATCAGATAAGCGGCAATCTTAGTATCAAAATTAATTCCCTTAATATGAATCTTCTCTTTAATGAATATCTTGGACAAATTTTTCAAGTCATGGCCGTATTTTAGGATTTTCTCATCTTCAAAAACAGAGACAAGTATTTTCCAAAATTTATCATCCCCAGTCAGGTCAGCCTTAGCTATTTTCAAATCCTCCAGATTAAAACTGAAGAGGTTTTTGCCGTCATTAGTAAATCCAAATACCCCTTCTTGGATATCAAAGACTAACTCCCTAGATTTAGCCATTATGCCCAATGCTTTCTCTATATCTTTTTTTGTCTTCAACGAAGCCGTAGGAGTTTCTGATTTTTCTGTAGCTTGATTACTATCTAGAGCCAAGGTTGGAAGACTATCTTCGTGCTGGCTTTCCAAACGAACAACTCCGCTCCCTATCTCATTAAATCTTTTAATAAGGCTGTAAAAACCTAGTTCCTTAAGCGTACGCTCAAGCTCATTTTGATTGAGATTATTCCTCCAATCAGATTTTTCAAGACTAAAATCAATCGGAATATCCCTTATAATCGTGGATAATTTTTTTGAAAAAAGGGCCAAATCCTTATTCTCAATTAACTTTTCTATTAGCTTAGGACTTAGTTTTTCTTTACTGCCGGCCTTCTCTATCTTTTTATACAATCCTTCAATGCTTCCGTATTTCTGTATGAGGGCAGAGGCTGTCTTATCCCCTATTCCCGGAACTCCCGGAATATTATCCGAAGGATCGCCCTTTAAACCCTTGTAATCAATTACTTGATTTGGATTAAGACCATATCTATTTCTAACTTCTTTTTCGTCATAAACCATGGTATCAGTAAGACCCTTTCTTAAGGTAAAAACAACGACTTTTTCACCATCAACCAATTGAAGGGTATCTAAATCTCCTGTTACAATAATTACTTGAATTCCGCCAGCTGGTGGATTTTTCTTTACCATCTCGGCCAGAGCGCCAATCACATCATCCGCCTCAAAGCCCTGTTTTTCATAAATCGGTATGCCAAAAGCCTTAAGAACCTCTTTGGTTAAAGGAATCTGGGCGTATAGCTCGTCAGGTGCTTTTTCTCTGTGAGCTTTGTATTCGGCAAATTCCTCATGGCGAAAAGTGGGTCCAGCCAAATCATAAGTTGCCGCGATATAATCTGGCTTTAAATCTTTAATCATCTTAATAAGCACTGAAGTAAAACCATAAACTGCGTTAGTTAAAACACCCTTAGGCGAAGTAAGGGTTGGCGGTAGGGCATGAAATGCTCTATGAACTAAAGCGTTGGAGTCAATTAAAACAAGTTTTTTCATAATTTCAGCTTAATCTCTGTCATTTACAGATCGCATAAAACTCTGCTGAGTTTTTGCTCTCTCTCAGCCCAGTCGGCTTCCGAAACGTTCTGTAAATGACAGAGATTAAGCTTCTATCTAACAGTTATTTTTCTTACATTTTCATCAATGTGATCAATATGAATTTCTATATGGTTTTTGGGTAGTATTTTCTTAACTCTATCTGACCATTCAATCAAAACCATATTCCCGGAATTATTTAAAATTTCTTCTATTCCCAGCATGGCTAAATCTTTGTGATCGCGCAAGCGATAACAATCCAGATGATATAGATAGCTTTTAGTTTTTAGCTTATTAGGAATTAGATAGCGTTTCATTAAAGTAAATGTCGGGCTTTTTATTTTTGCTTTCATTTTAAGTGCTTTTGCAAAACCTTGAGCAAATACAGTTTTTCCCGCTCCCAATTCCCCTTCCAGAGCAATAACTATTGCTTTTTTTCCACCAGCCGGCAGATTAGTATTTGCTATTTTACCCAGCAAAAAACCCGCAAGTTTTTCTGTTTCTTTCGGGCTTTTAGTCCTATATATCATGCCTTATTTTAGCATTTATAGTGAGCTTGTCGAACTATTTTCGTAGGTTTTTTTCAATTGAAAACCGCGTTTTCGATGTCCGCCGGAAGGCGGGTGAAAACGCGGTTGTGTAGGCAAAAAACCTACTCGATCTTGTACCTTCGGCGGAGGCGCTCCTTGAGCGCTTCGTTCCGCCGCTCGGCATCGGAGAGATGCCGAGTTGGCGCCGATGGGGTTACCACCGTCACCTTAATCGGATTTACTACCACCTCTACCTTGATAGGTGGCGTTGGCGTAGCGACCACGGGTGCGGTCACTGTCGATGCTGGTACTGGCGCCAGTGCAGTGGCCGGAGTCGAGTGTGACGATGAGAGTGGCGTTGCCGACGAAGTCGACGAAACCACCTTCGAATCACGGTTTACGATCCAGGCCGTCACGAAGACGATCAAGATCAGAACCGCCACTCCACCGACACCCAGCATGATCTTCAAAAATCGATACCATGCCGAGTTAACGATCTTGTCCTTCCCGCCGGGAACTTCGGCGTCCCGACGGTAGGTCACGCACCCAGTCGCAGGTGCCGTTCTTGTCCGTCTTGGTGTCGTTGCCGGCGTCGGTGGGATTGCCACCGGAGCCGGAGTTGTCGTAGCTGTCGTTGCCATGTCGTCTCCTTCTAGCGGGCTACAATTTCCCAACCCTGAAGATCTTCACTCGGGCGAATCTCTCCAGGAACTCTGTCGACGCTTCCGCGACCCGGTACGAGGAGCACCACAGTGTAGGGCTGCTCACCCGCCGGTTCGGGCAGATTGATTGACCCCCCTGCGGGAATCAATCTCTCCTGCCCCGAATTCGGATCGGTCACCACGGCTCGAAAGTCCGTAGTGTTGATCGTGGACCAGGTCACACTAGCCGTCGGACTCGCTGGACCAGCGACGGGCTGAGTCATCTCAGTCATCAGCTCTTTGTATGGAGCCTTCTCAATCGGCTCCTCGTAGGGAACCTTCTGGTTGGACATCTGCATCGACTGAGCCGTCGTCGGCTCAATCTTGAGGCAGTTGTCGTGGCTACGTCGCGAGGCGAGCCACCCCGTAAACAGACCTCCACCGATAGTGCTTGCAGCACCGATCGCGTTGGCCTTGTTACGGTTCCTCATGCCACGCGTAGAACCGTAGCCAGCAAGAGCGCCGGCACCGGCACCAAGCGCGCCGGCCTCCATTGTTCCCAACCGACGATTTGTGTCGTCAAAGGGTCGGAAATGGAACTTCCCTTTCTGGACATGCACCGATCCCAGAATCCCGTCAGGGTTCTGATTGAACATCTCAATCGCTTCGGCCGTCTTCACGACCGAGCGACACGAGGCAACCCGCCCGGTGGAAAAATCCACCTGGCAAGACGCAAGTCCATCGGGCAGACTCAGCATCTGCTCGATAGTGGCCGGGTCGTAATACCCGTAACCACCACGACCGTTACGGCCGCGACCGCGACCCTGCGCTTCGGCCGGAATGGCCACGAGAACCGCGAATACGACGATGAGTAACGACAAAAGGAACTTCTTCATTGTCTTCTCCCATGCCCATTTTTCAGGGTGTTTTTGTCAAGTTTCTGCTCTCAACTGTACATTTGTATTGTATCATATTTTAACCGATTTGTAAAGACCCATAAAAGCTAGGTAAAATCAGGGCTATTGAGCTTGTTCCGCAGGGAACCATCAACTCGGGGATAATCTAATTTCATCGGGATTCCTGAGGCGATTCCCAGGAAGTTCCTCCTGTGAACCTTCGCCTTGTCATGAAAGTTAGACTATTCCTGAGGCTTATACTACAGTCGCCAATCCCTAACCCAATCTGAAGCAATTGAGACTCCGAGGGAGCTGGATGATATAATATATGGCCAGCAGGCCAATCATCTAGCGACCAGAGGAGCGAATTTAGCTGAGGTCGGATAACTCTCGGAGGAGTTATCCGACCGGAGGCGTGCTGAAGATGAGTTGGGGATTGGCGACGGAAAGCGAGGTTCACATAAATTAAACCTCGATATTCTTAAAATGCTTAATCTTTGCTACTCCCCTATCTTGATTGAGGGTGAGCGCTACAATATCAATTTGCCAATTTTGTTCTGGTGAATACTTTTTTGACGCAAGATATGTTTGAATCGCCCGCATGAGTCTGCGTAATTTTTCTGGACTAACCCTATTTTCCGGTTCAAAGCCGGTTATGTCATCTTTACTGGCTTTAACTTCAACAAAAATTAAAATCCCCTCTTTTTTAGCAACAATATCCACCTCTCCCCAAGGTTTTCTGTAATTATTTTCTATTACTTCATAACCTTTTGACTGCAAATATTGTGCGACATGATTTTCAGCCCAATTTCCAAATTCTGATTTAATAGTCATTGCGTCCAAACTTACAACTTGTGTAAAAAGTGTCAATAACTAATTTGACTATACTTGACCAAATATGCTAAGATTTACGAGTAATTCTCGCGAAGAGAATTTTTGCGTTTAAGCCCAAGAAGTCATTTTTCTAGACAGAAACTAACCTATTCAACTCCTATTAGTACTAATCATAAAAATATTGATAGTTCGTCTATCAGGAATACGGCCAGAATCTCCAAGGCTAAAAAGATAGCTAAGCTATTAAAAGGCGAACTTTTCGGATTGTGGGGAACGCTTTCTTTGGTCTTTCTGCTTTTAGCTTTCAAAAGTTCAATCGGGGAAGGCCAACCGACCCTATTTAGTAATTTATTAAAAGAAACCATAGAAGAGACTTCGGCATCTTTAGTAACCTATGCCCAATCTTCAAACCAATTAGCAGACATAAGCTCACTTACCTCGTTAAATGCTAGTGATATCGGGCAAGGCGGTCAAGAACCATCAGCAAGTATGCCAGTTACAATTAACGATAACTCTCTTGTCGCCCACACGCCCCCCAGTACAGATTATATAGAAGCAAGCGGGTATAAACGAAGCCAGGTTACCGAATACACAGTTCAAGCCGGAGATCTTCTTTCTTTTATAGCCTCGGACTATGGAATAAGCATGAACTCAATTATTTGGGCTAACGGCTTAAGAAATGCCGATAGCATAAGTCCTGGACAAGTATTAAAAATACCACCCGTCTCGGGCATAATTCACCAAGTGAAGAAAGGGGATACTATACCCTCCATAGCCAAGAAGTATGGTGGAGATGAAGGAAAAATCATAGCATTTAATAGTCTTTCTCAAAGTGGCGAGCTCCAAGTAGGAGATGAACTTATCGTCCCCGATGGAAAGCTAAGAACATCTGTAGCAACGTCAGTTACTGGTTCAACCACGTCAAGAACATCAGCTAAGCCATTTTCTTATCTTCCTAATCTAGGAGACTACTTTATGCAACCGACAAGTGGTCGTAATTGGGGCAAAATTCACGGCAGAAATGGCGTAGATATTGCTAATTCCTGTGGCACTCCAGTTTATGCCTCAGCCGATGGCATAGTTACTTTGGCTGATAGTAGCGGTTATAATGGTGGATTTGGCAAATTTATAAAGATATCTCACCCAAATGGCACGGAAACTCTCTATGCTCATTCAATGAAACTTTTAGTCTCTTCTGGCCAAGTAGTCGCAAGAGGTCAACAAATCATACTCATGGGCACTACAGGCCGTTCTACAGGATGCCATCTACACTTTGAGGTACATGGCGCCCGCAATCTCTTGGCTAAATAAATTGTTCCGCACGGAACAATGTCTAAAATTTTGCGAAGCTATGTATCTTATTTCAGACCCGCAGCAGGCGGGCTTGGTGTTTTGAGCAGTCAGATAAAATATGCCATTCAGTACAATAGGCTACACTATTTATAAGTCTAATTAATGCCCAATATCGTTGAGACTGCGAAAAACCCGCCGTCGCGAGGACAAGTGGAGGCCATCGCTGGAATGGCCGAAACGGGCTGAAATAAGGTACTAGCTGAGCAAAAGCTAGCCTAACTCATTATTCCCCCTAACCTTAAACGCTAACGCCTCGGCGATATGATGTTCTTTGACGGTTTCTGATTCCTCCAGATCAGCAATGGTGCGAGCCACTTTAAGAGTCTTGTGATACGCCCTAAGAGACATCCCGTGCTTATTTATAGCCTTTTTTAGCATTAATTTGGCACTTTTCTCAGGCAAAGCCAGTTTTTCTACATTTTTATAATTCATCTCTGAATTGCTGAATATTTTTAATCCCTCAAAGCGGTTAAGCTGAATTTCCTTGGCTTTCGTTATTTTCTTCTTAATTTCAGCCAATTTAGCAGTATTTTCCTCAACCATTGAATCGTCTTCGCTAATTGTTTCGCGCGGAACATTTACCTGAATATCAATCCTATCGAGCAGGGGACCCGACACTTTTTTCTTATACTTAAGGACATTATAGGGCGGGCATAGACATTCATTCTGGCTTCCGTAATTACCGCAAGGACATGGATTCATGGCTGTAATAAGCATAAATTTAGCCGGTATCTTAACCGACCCCGATGCTCTTGCGATAGTAACAGTACCGTCTTCAAGTGGTTGTCTTAGGCTCTCCAAAACGCTTCTTGGAAATTCAGGCAATTCGTCCAAGAAAAGTACTCCGCGATGAGCTAGGCTTATTTCGCCGGGTTTAGGCCAGGAACCTCCACCGACAACAGCAACAGCAGAAGTTGTATGGTGCGGGTTCCTGAATGGTCTTTGGAAAGATAGGGGATTACCGGCATTAATTAGACCCAAAGAGCTGTATATCTTAGCTACTTCTATTGCTTCTTCCGGAGACATTACCGGTAAAATATCAACTAAAGCTTTTGCCAAAAGGGTCTTTCCTGAGCCTGGAGGTCCGTCCATAAGAATATTATGACCACCTGCCGCAGCAATAACGAGGGCTCTTTTAGCATATTCCTGACCTTTTATAGAAACAAAGGAATCACTGGTAGAATCTAGGTTATTTACTTGCTCCTTATTTATAAATGGCTTGATAATCGAAGTTTTATTAAGATGGGCAAGCACGTCTGATAGCGTTTCTGCTCCAATAACATTTATCCCCTTAACTACTGCAGCTTCCCTAGTATTAGCTAAGGGAATAATAATCTCATTAAGCTTGTTCTCTTTAGCTAGAATGGCCATTGCTAAGATACCATTAGTGGGCTTTAATCTTCCATCAAGCGATAGTTCTCCAGCTAATAATCGGCCTTCCGAATTAAATTTAACTTGCTTAGTCTCAAAAAGATACCCTACCGCAATAGGTAAATCATAAGAGGGTCCTTCTTTTTTAACATCAGCCGGAGCAAGATTTACTATAACCTTCTTGGTTTTAGATTTCGGGGGCAAAAAACCGCTATTCTTGATAGCTGAGCCTATTCTTTCCTTTGACTCCTGGACGGCTTTATCGGGCAACCCAACAATACTAAAAGAGTGAATTCCTGGGCTAGAATCCACTTCCACCTCAATTAATTGAGCGTCTATACCGCTTAAAGCTGCTGAAAAAATTCGAACTGACAATAAATTACTCCCCCTCCAAGGAGATTAAATAAGTGTCTATATTTTTGATTTTTGAGCACAGCTGATACAAAGGGAAGCTACCGATATGGCCTTTAGCCGTGCCAAACCAATATCAGCTGAGCAAGTCTCACATTTTCCATAACTTCCGGCTTTAATTTTCTCTAAAGTATCGACTATTTCTTTCCTCCTTCTTTCGAGAGAATCAACAAGCGCCTGATTCCTATCTAATTCACCGGCCTCCTGAGCAGCGTCTTCTTGAGTCGGACCCATATCCTGCACCTTAACTTCAAAATCACCTCTAACAAGGGGATTTTCAGATGCGATATCAGATAGCTCTTTATCTATCTCAATCAACTCTTTATTTAAATTATCTGTTAGTTTTTGTAATTCGTCTTTTGTCATATTTATAATTAAGAATAACGTATCCTATCATGCAAAAAATAAAAAAGCAAAACAGGAAAACAAAAAGGCCCGGATACCCAAAGAATTACGCTAAGCGCGTTGACTTGAGCCAGGGCCTTTGAATCTCTGGCGAAATAATTCCTCATACACCCTATAAGAAATCGTTTCGCCAGAGATTCTGAAAAAATTGGGCCAGCGGTTATTAAAAATCTTAATAAACACCAGCAAAAGATCTGAGTTAATAATACCACTCCCATATATCTGGTCAATAAAAAAAGTGGATAAGTTGTCACCAATAATTTTGGTGACAACTTGTTTGTGTCACCATACAAAAATCTAGGTAAATCCTAGATAAAATAGCTATTATTGGTGACAGTAGAATACTTGTAGCTACGCTATTAATCAGATTTATACACACGATAAGAACAAAAGTGTCACCAATCGAGATAAGATGCTCCGCCTCACAGGTGACAGCTAAAGACCGATAATCTTTTCTACCGGAGAATACATTGATTCCCTAGAATTAGTTAGTAGTAGATATTGACGCCCTATCAATGAATGAACAATGGCATAATCTATACTTCTATCAGGTAATGGAAAATTTCTATATCTTATCGAGGCTCCTCCATATTCATTGTTATTGAATTCCGGAGTCTCTGCCCTATTCGGTTCGATATTAAACATATTCTTTAGATCCTCCGACATAGTCAACTCCCACTCTCGTAGAATTTCTTTAGCTCTCGTTATGTCTTTTAACTCAACAATTAATACGACTTTCTTATTAGCTAAACTAGAATCGGGTAAAGAATCTGTTCCGCCTAATATTTCTTCTTGCCCATACATAAACGTCATATTATCTCCTTTAATAACCTCTCCGAGCGAAACAGGATATCGAATCGATAGCCTATCTAAAAGCTCAATAAAGGTTAGGGCTATAGTTTGACTATCGGTTGAAATAAAATTAATTTTCTTAAATTCGCTCTGGTTAATTTCTGTTTCCTTAATAAAAGACTTGAGATTAGTAGCAGTATCAACTTTATTAATAGGTAAAGAAAAATTTATTGAAATAACGTCTCTAAAAATTGATTCTAACTCACTGGATTCAGGAGTCTGCGTAATTTGAGGTGTTGATATCGGAGTCGGGCTAGGGAGTGGTGCGAGTTCTTCTTCATTGAAAACAAAGAAGGATAGTAAGAAATATGCCGTAATCGCAATAATTACGGTTATTATTATTCCCGCTGTCATTCCGCTTCCAATTACCTTAGCAAGGGCTCTGTATTCTAAAACCTCTTTCGGAGATTCTGCTATTTTTTTAGGAACCGATGCACCAAGGTATCCGGGCAAAGCCTCGTTTGATTTGCTAGCTATCCTCTCTCTATTGTAGTTATCTATAGTCTGCTCAGTAGCTGGTTTTTCCCTGGAAATCTGCGGCAATATCGATGATGTTTGTTTTTGAGTAGGTGGGGTAAGTGTTGCTGGCTGAGGAAAGCGAATAGTCGGTCTTATAGGTAAGGTTGGTCGAGTCGGAGCTAATGGTGTCGCCATAGATATCCTTTCATTGACTTCCACGCTATTCTCTTTTGGTGCTACCGGAGTTACTGCAGGGCTTAATTGTTTAGGTAATTGTACGGTTTTCTTCACTTCAAAAGAAGTGGGTCCTTGACCCTTTTTAAGCCTATCTATATCCAGAGCCATCGTTCTTAAAGACAGGGAGATGCTACTCTGCTGAGAGCCTGCTGGACTGGGTATAGTTCCAGGAGTAGAGCTGGATTTTACCTCATTACCAAGCGAAGGTAACTTAACCTCACCCGAAGTAGGGACTCGTAAAGATGGTTGGGATGAAGATAATGGTGGTGGAATAGAAGCCTGTCTCCCTGCATCTTGTCCTAGGATAACGGAGGGCTTCGTCAGCTGATTTAATATATCATCAAGAGTTAGTTTTTGCTTATTCTTCTCGTCCATACCAGGTAGTGAATTTTCCGATTAATTAAAGCACTGCCTTGCAGTAGTCGGAAAATCTACTACCTGGCATATTACTTTAATTCTAGCATATTAATATATGTTTTCCACTTATAAATAATCCCGCCATAGCGGGGTTATTTATAAGTACCGTATTTAGCTCGAATATTATCTCTGCTTCATCGTTAAGTTAGTGCGTCCCATATCATCAACGTTTTTAACGATAACATTAACAGATTGACCGACCTTAATGATATCGGCCGGATGTCGTATTCTTTCTGTCGACATTTCAGAAACATGCACCATACCTTCCTTACCCGGTAAATATTCTACAAAAGCTCCAAAATCTAATATCTTAGTCACTCTTCCTTCAAATTTATCACCCGGCTTAGGCTCATAAGTAAGATCTTTTATCATCTGGAGGGCCTTATCCATTCCTTCGGATGAAACGCAAGTAATAAATACGGAGCCATCATCCTCAATATCTATATCGGCACCAGTCAAATCAATTATTCTATTTATTGTCTCACCGCCCTTACCTATTACTGCCCCTATCTTGGAAGGATCTATTTTTATAGTCTGAACCCTAGGAGCGAACGGAGATAATTCTTTACGAGGAGAACTAAGAACCTTATTCATTTTGTCTAATATTTCAAGTCTGGCTTTTTTAGCTTGTTCAAGAGCTTTTTCCAATACTTCACCATTAATACCCTCTATTTTTACATCCATCTGCATTGCCGTAACCCCATCTTTTGTTCCCGCAACCTTTAAATCCATATCTCCGTGATGATCTTCGGGTCCCTGAATATCGGTAAGAACTTTGAACTTCTTTCCTTCTTTATCAAACATCAATCCCATTGCAATACCCGCCGCAGGTCCTTTGAGAGGTACTCCGCCATCCATCATTGCCAAAGATGCACCGCAGACAGAAGCCATTGAAGAGGATCCATTTGAGGCTAGTATTTCTGACACAACTCTAATGGTATAAGGAAAGTCTTCTTTTGATGGAATAATAGATTCAAGGGCCTTTTCAGCTAAAGCTCCATGACCTATCTCTCGTCTTCCGGTAAAACCAATACGTCCGACCTCGCCTACGCTAAAAGGAGGAAAAACGTAATGATGCATAAATCTTTTCTTGGTAAGATCTATTTCCATGGTCTCAATCCACTGTTCCATACCGGGAGCAGCGAGGGTGAGAATTGAAAGAGCTTGGGTAGTTCCGCGATTAAACAAACCCGTTCCATGAGAGTGGGGGAGAACACCGGTCTCAGCGCTAATATCTCTAAGCTCATCGAGCTTTCTTCCATCAGGTCGCTTTTCATGCTTAAGAATATTATCGTGAACAACCACATCTACCTCTTCATCAAAAATTACAATTGCTTCTTTAATTTTTTTACCTACATCGGAATCATCTTTATACTCTTTTTTAATATATTCTTTTAAATCCTCCTGAAGATTCCTCATACCCTCCACATACTCCTGCTTATCAGTCGTATATATTACTTTTTCCAGCTTAGGAGCAATAAATTCGGATACCTTCTTAACCAGAGCATCGCTATGATCAGCTACGGCAAGAACTTGCTTGGTTTTGCCCAATTCCTTGGCAATTTTATTCTGAAGCTCAATTAATTTTTGAAATTCTTTGAAACCATTTGTAATTGCTCCTGCAACATCTTTTTCTAAAACTACAGCAGCCTTTCCTTCAATCATATTTATTCTCTGAGCAGTTCCAGCCACAACAATGTCAAAATCGCTCAGCTTTCTTTCTTCATACGTAGGATTCATCAATACTTTGCCATCAACTCGGCCGACCCTAACAGAAGCAACCGGACCATTAAAAGGGATATCTGAGACCATAAGAGCGAGCGAAGCACCAAAAAGAGCTGGCATATCAGGGTCATTCTGACCATCGAAAGATAAAATTGTGGCGACTACTTGAACCTCATTTCTTGTCTTATTATTGAAACGAGGACGGAGAGAGCGGTCAATTAAACGACCGCACAAAATCGCCTCTTCGGAGGGACGACTTTCTCTTTTAATCCACTTAGAACCCTTTATTTTACCGGCCGCGTAATACTTTTCTTCATACTCGACTGAGAGCGGGAAATAATCCGCGTCCTTTGGATTTTTTCCCATTGTAGCCGTAACTAAAACGGCCGTCTGTCCATATTGAACATAGCAAGAACCGTTAGCTAGCCCCGCTAAACGACCAAACTCAATTATCAGAGGTTTTCCCGCAAACTCCTCCTCATATTTCCTAATCTTCATATCGAAAAAGATAACTAAGCTATATGAGTAACGAGATTTTCCCCCAAATCAGGAAGTTCACTTTCCGAATTAGGGGGAATTCCCCGTTCACCTTGTTCCTCATTCGCCTTAATTATCTTGAATTATTAATAAATTTTTAATGTCTTTTTTGTGATCTTAATAAAACTTTTCCCAAATGCTCCTCTAAGTCTGTAAAATTATTAACCGCCTCAACTAACTTAGCGCTTGTACTTCTTCGAAAGCTAACAGCTTCTACCACCAACCCGCCGAATTTCAAATATTCTACTAAAGGCTCAAAGTCTCCATCGCCTGATACTATGACCACTACATCTAATTGCTTAGAAAGACTAATGGCGTCAATAGCCAAACCAACGTCCCAATCACCCTTTTTCATGCCACCGGGAAAAATCTGAAGGTCTTTTATCTTAAGCTCATAGCCCGCTTTTTCCAGAGCATCAAAAAACGCCTTTTCCTCTTCGGTATCTGACTTTACAACATAGCCAACTGCCCGAACAAGCTCTCTATCAGCAACAGCTATCTTTAAAAGTTCTTTAAAATTAACCCTTGCTCCATGAAGGTTTTTAGCTGAATGGTACATATTCTGAACATCTACAAAAACACCTACTCGGTGATTTTTTCTTTGTGGGATTGAGAGTTTGGACATTAATTATTTGAGGCCTAATTTCTTAACTAGAGAGGCGTGTCTTTTGAGATCTTCACGCTTTAGATAATCCAAAAGCCTCTTTCTTTTTGCGACCATCTTTAAGAGACCGAGGCGAGAGCTGTTGTCTTTACCATGTTTTTTGAGGTGTTTGGTTAAACTCTCAATTTCCTTAGTAAACAAAGCAATCTGAGCCTCAGGAGAGCCAGTATCTTTATCGTGTACCCTGAAATCCGTCAGTATTTTTACCTTTTGCTTAGTAGATAACATGTAGTGAATTTTCCGATTAATTAGTAGACAACCTGGTTGTTTGCCAGGTTGTAGTCGGAAAATCTACTACCTGACATAACTTCTGAATTTTAACATAGACTACTTACTTTTGCAAATTGGGGTGTTATACTTATTATGTCGCATAACTATGGAAATTAAAGACCTAAAAATTCAATATTTGGAATATCTGGAGATAGAAAAGAACAAATCCCAGAAAACTCTCGAAAATTATGGGCGATATTTGGATAGATTTTTAGGCTTTGCCAAGATTAAAAATATCAGTCAGCTAGATGAAGATTTAATCCGCCAATACCGGTTATATCTGAATAGATTAAAAAATTCTGACGGTGAACAGCTAAAGAAAGTAACCCAGAATTATCACATAATCGCATTAAGAACTTTTTTGAAATATCTGGCCAAGAGAGGGGTTAAAAGCGTAGCGCCGGAACGGGTTGAGTTAGGCAAGCAGGAAGACAGGGAAGTGACATTTCTTGAATCAGATGAGCTAGAAAGGCTTCTCAATTCTCCAGAAAAAGATTCACTTGATTCGCTTCGTGACAAAGCAATACTCACCACCTTGTTTAGTACGGGCATGCGCGTATCGGAACTCTGTTCTTTGAATAGGGACAAGATAGATACCAAAAGAGGGGAGCTATCTATTCGTGGCAAGGGTAGCAAAATACGGATGGTTTTCCTCTCAGATGAAGCCAGAAAAAGTATTCAAGATTATAAGGCCAGAAGAACAGACGCTGACGAAGCCCTGTTCATACGTATTCCCAAAAACATTTTCTCCGCCAAAGGCGGATCCGCCTCGGGCGGAAAAAGTTCAGATCTTCGCCTGACGCCCCGTAGCATTCAGAGAATAATTAAAAAATATTCAATAAAAGCCGGCATCGTTGGTAAAAATGTATCACCCCATACTCTTCGGCATTCATTTGCCACCGATCTTCTGCGTGGAGGGGCAGATATCCGTTCGGTTCAGGCTCTGCTTGGTCACGCCTCCGTCACCACCACTCAAATCTATACCCATGTCACCGACAAACAACTCCGCGAAGTACACGAAAAATTTCATAATACCAGGAAGTGAAAGTTCGAGTTGGCTTACGCCTTTTTAGAATTCTCGAACTTCTACTTCCTGGAATAAAAAACTCGATAAGTTATCGAGTTAAATACTGGCCGACAATATCAATAAAATTAAGCGGGTCAACATATGTGCCGTTTATTTTGATATTAAAATGTAAATGTGGTTCTCGCACTCTGGCACCAGTTTCACCTGAAAGACCGATGATTTGACCACGTTCAACTAGATCTCCTTCATTCACGTCAATCTTTGATAAATGCATGTAGACTGAAAAAATACCCAAGCCATGATTAATAATAATCATATTTCCTTCTTTGCTAAAATTCTTTGCTACAAGCACTACCTTACCTCGATTAGTAGACATTACTGAAGTTCCTATGGGCACTCTTATATCAACACCAAAATGGCCGAGTTTTTTATTATTGCGATAAATTAAACCGAATGGATCACTCAAATCCCTACTCCCAAGAGAATCAACGTAACTAATGCCGTCAGTTAAATCATAAACCAACCGATTAGTCTCACTAAAAGCCCTATCAATAGCATTTCTCTCTGCCCCTTTTCGCGGTCTGTTTGATCTATCCCTGCCGGCAGTCCTGGTTTTTTGAAATTCTTTTTTTAAAACTTCGACATATTCGGGACCTCGATCAAGCTGAACACCCCTGCCACACTCAACTCGAAGAACGGGATACTTGTTAGGCTTTATATCAACACCAACGCCCACAAATGTATAGCCATTCTTATTCGGCACATACTGTTTTCCAAGGGCAGAGATACAAACCATTGGTCCCTGCCACTGCGGAAAAATCTGAATAACAAGGATGCCACCCTGCTCAACTTTTGAATCTGCTATATGAAGACTTTGGGCTTGAACAGAAACAGAAAATAGCAACAAAATGATGGCTAAAAATGCTGTTTTCAAGGTTTTTCTCCAAAAAAAGTTTCTGGGGTTATAATAACAAAAAATTGCCCAGAAGCAATTTTTTGAAATAAACAAGAGAACATTCTTCTAGAACTTGTCCATAGATTAATGTTGACTCAATAAACGAGAGTGCTAAACTGTAATTAGTTCGTTGTCGAGAGCCTTGACTCTCAAACCGAACGCAAGTTCGGAAACAGTCTCCTCAGAGACTGTTTTCTTTTGTAAAATCTGTTATTTTTCAAAAATATAAGTTCTATTCTTGGTGGTTTGTCTGATTATCTCTTCGGTGATTATTTTATCAGGTTTATTGTGTAAATCATGAATCAAATCATTCTCGTGAATATGCAAATGCTTAATCTGTAGTTGTCTCTCATTAAAAACCGCCATAATTCTTTTCTTTGCTTCTTCAATAGATTCAGCTCCTAATATTTCATGCCCCATATCAAAGCAAAGTGGAATATTACGCGGAATAAGATTCCAGTCTATCTGTCCATGTTTTAAATTAAGGGGTCCGTAATTTAAAAGCGGCGCATTTTCCCAGTATAATTTTACTAGAAAAAGAGCCGCTATAATTTGACCAAATTTTATTAATTTAGTTCCAGTTTTTACATTTGGATAGATGCTGTGCTGTAATTCCAACGGCAGGTGCGTTGTTAGGCTTTTATAACAAAACAATCGGCATATTAGCATGCTCCAAAACAGGTATGCAAAATGTTTCCACGAAATCGGTTCATACAAACACCAAGCATGTAAATGTCCGCCATCGACTTGGTTTTTATTAATAAATATCATTAAATCAAGGACCTTAAGGTAGTAATTTTATTATGATAAAACCCATCTTTTTCTTCTTTTAAATAATTCTCCAGGGTTACCGTCGCAAGAAATTCAATGCACCTAAGAATCAAGAAGGAATTGATAGTTTCTTGGTTTGGTCTGAAACCATAACCCCTCCAAAAGTCCTGTTCTGAATCTGCAAATTCACGAAATATCCAAAGATCAACAATCGCAAAATCCTCATAAGGAGAACCTGCTCCTGAGAATTCCCAATCTATTATTTTCGGTTCTTTTCCTATTTTACCAATAATGTTCCCCAACCAGAAATCACCATGTATATATCTCATTCCCAGCTCGTATACTATATCCCAAGCTACCTCAAATCTTGGAAATATTTGTTCTAAGTTCAATACGGGGCGCGCCAGCTTAATAGCCTTCTCAAACCTCCCCAGGTAATAAGATGGGGGTATGCGATTGGAGAACTTAAACCTATGAACTTTTGCTAGCATACTGCCGGCAACTTCAAAAACCTTCTCTCCTTGTCTTGCCATAGTTTCATAAGATTCGCCCTCAATAAATTCCTGATGCAAAGTAACATCCTTATTGGATATCAGTCGCGGTGCCAGAGTTCCACCAAAAATACTTAGCGCCCTTCTTTCTCTTTCAAGCCGTTCATGCGAAGGGGTGCCGACAAGATTATCGTTGCTAAATATTTTAATTACAATTCCATTTTCCAAAAATACATTATTAATGAACCCACCCTCAAGCTTTCTCATGAGATCCTATCATTAAATCAGCTAGAAGTTGGGCTTATGGTATCAAATATATCAACTATTACAAATCGGAAGGTTTGATACTAGGGTTTGGTGGCAAATTCTTACGAAATCGGAATTTTATTTTTAAACAATCTCTTAATAATTGTGGGGGCAAACAAAATACCAATTACATAAAATGCAATTAACGCAAAAAATAAATATTTATTTGTTAAAAGAGATGAACCAATGAAAATAGTGAACGAAACAGGAGCCAGCATACCAAGAAATGACACAAGAATAAAAGTTGGGTATTTCATTTTCGCTATTCCTGCAATATACGCAATTAAATCTGTATCGGTGCTGGGGATGAAGCGAGAAATAAAAACTGTCTGCCAACCGATTCTTTCTGTATATTTTTTTAATTTTTCTTGTTCTTCTTGACTGATTAATTTTATGTATATTCCTTTTCTTATTTTTGTGCCTAACCAATAATTTATGGTTGAACCAATTATTCTAGCGATAAGAGCAAATAATAGTGCTGTCCAAAATCCAAAAACTATACCGCCAGCTATTGGGACAATCTCGTTTGGCACTGGAGGCGCGATAATGGCAACAATACTTAACAATACATAAACAAGGATTGCCCACTTTTCAAAAGAAAGAACAAAAGTTTTTATGCTTTCGGGTTCAGTAAATAATTTAGAAACCGGTGTCCATATGAGTATTGGTACTAAAAAAACGATAAAAAGAACGGTGGCAGATAATATCAATAATATCCAAAGACGATTTTTTAAATATATTTCCTTAAGTTTCATATGATTAAAAAATTTTCTTCCCCCAAACGAAACCGCCAATTCGTTTTTACCCCAAAATCCAATACAAATTAGTCGCCGAGCGAAGCGAGGCGAACCTTTCAAACTTGCAATTTCCTACGTGGTGCCGGTAGTGGGAGTCGAACCCACAATCCCTTACGGGCGACGCATCTTAAGTGCGTTGCGTATGCCAATTCCGCCATACCGGCTATATAAAAACTTTTTTTGTATTTTTGCCCCTATTTCTTCCTCTGTGTGTTGCTTGTAAACTGTGGCAATTTGGACAAAGAATCCTAAGGTTACCTAATCGATTATCGTGACGGTCGCCATTTATATGATCCAACTCGAGGGGCAATCGTCCATCTAATGCTTTCTCTGACCATCTACACAACTCGCATCGAGGACTTTTAAGCTCAGACTTAAATAATCTATTTTTTAATTTAAAACTCTGATATGTACTATTTTTAACCAAAATATTATCCAAGGGAATGTGTGGCTTACCCATCCCTATTCTTCCTTTATTCCATGCCTTGCCGGTAAAATGACTAGAATCTAAAGAATATTCCTTAACATATTTTTTAACTTGATCATAATTACCACCAGCTTCGACAAGTCCTAGCAATTTTAAAACATTTCTTACGCTATAAGAAACCTTAACAGCTTCTTTTAATTGTTCCCGTGTCCAAGATCTTTTTCTCACCACCTAATTATACCAAATGGTGGACATATTAACAAGTGGATAAATTAACGTTTACCTAAATTATTGAGCAGAACAAAATCGGCTATTTTTCAAGCCGATTTTTAGCCCAGTTAGATGCTTTGAGCAGAGAATCAAATGTTCCGGCATCTATCCACTCGCCCTTAACCATATCTACTCTTAGCTCACCCTTATTCAAATACCAATTATGCAAATCAGTAATTTCTAGCTCTCCTCTAGCTGATGGTTTCAAACTCCTAGCTACTTCCACAACCCGACTATCGTAAACATATAAGCCGGTTATAGCATAAGAAGATAAAAATTTCTTCGGCTTTTCTTCTATCTTTACGGCTTTGCCATCCTTGTTAAATTTAACTACGCCGAATCTCTCCGGATCGGAAACTTTTTTGGCAAAAACATGCCCTCCTTTTTTAAATTTCTTAATTGTTTTAGAAAAATCATCCTCGAAAATATTATCACCTAAAATCAACGTTATATTATCTTCTCCGATAAAATCCGCACCGATAATAAAAGCTTGAGCCAGTCCCGCCGGCTTGTCCTGTATTTCATAAGTGAATTTAGCTCCAAATTCTTTACCCGAACCCAAAAGCTTTAGAAAATCTCCGGGGTGATCGGGTGAAACTATGATTAATATTTCCTTTATTCCAGCTTTTAATAAAGTATCCAGCGGATAAAAAATCATCGGTTTGTTATAAACCGGTAATAACTGTTTGGATGTAATTTTTGTAAGAGGGGAGAGGCGTGTTCCTCCACCTCCAGCAAGAATGATTCCTCTCATACTATTTCCACGAGTGGGATTTAGCCAATAACGGTCTCCACCACTGCGGATTATTTTTATACCAATCTACGGTTTCGGCTAAACCGTCGGACCAGTCTTTTTTAGGTTTCCAGCCAAGTTCACGAATCTTTTTTGAATCTAGAAGATATCTGGAATCATGACCGGGACGATCAGGAATAACTTTTTTTAAATTTTTTGGCTTTTTCAGTACCGCTAAAATATCATCGGCTATATTGGTAATGGTTTTTTCCAATCCAGTACCAATATTATATGCTTCGCCTATTTTCCCTTTTTCAAGAATGGAATCAATAGCTCGACAATGATCAAGAACATGTATCCATTCTCTTTTATTACCCGCAGATTTAAAAACAGGCAAAGGTTCATTCCTTAAGGCCCTTAATGTAAAGACGGGTATCACTTTCTCGGGAAATTGATGGGTACCATAGTTATTGGCGCAATAGCTAATGGTAAGAGGCAGGCCAAATGTATGATAGTAGCTTTTAGCAATGAGGTCGCCGGAAGCCTTTGAAGCATTATACGGGGTACGTGGCCTGTAAGGAGAGGTTTCTAAAAATTTTTCTCTACTCTTTAAAGAAAGCTGACCAAATACTTCGCAAGTTGAGATGTGATGAAACCTTTTTACATTACATTGTCGAGCCGATTCAAGAAGGACAGCCGTCCCTAAAGCATTAGTTCTGGCAAAATCAGTGGGGGAGTGTATAGCCTTGTTATTATCTGACTCTGCGGCAAAATTAACTATACAATCAACATTATTCTCTTTAAAAATCCTCATTATTGTTGAATAGTCGCCGATATCGGCTTTATAAAATTTATACCTTAAATCTTTGGCAATATCTTTAACATTCTCGGGGTTACCGCAATAGGTCAACAAATCAACATTAACGACATTAATTCTGTAATATTTATTGAGAAAATAGCGGATAAAATGACTACCAATAAAACCACATCCTCCGGTGACTAAAACAGTTTTATACTTATTAATCATACTTAGTGAGTAAATTTACTACTAAACTATAAAATAAACTTGAAATTTTAGCTATATCCCAAAGTACTGGCTCCAAAATCAACTACTTGACTTCGGGTCAAAACAGGTGTATAATTAAGGCATCAGCACGAAGTTCGCTAATTCTGGCGGACGAAGTATGTGGAAGAGAGTGTGGGGAAAAAGGAAGGTGTAAGATGAGAAAGTTGACAGTTCTTTCAGTTTTTTTCACAATCGTATCTCTTGCTATCGCCGGCTCGGTGATGGCACAAGAAGAGAAACCATCACTATCACCATCTCCCGGAGTAGAGGAGATGGTCCTGGAAGGAACCTATGTAGTAACTGCGGAGACCAAATCGGGATTCTCTTCAGGTTCAGCAGAGGTTAAGAAAACGGGTGAGACCTATCACCTACTCATGACCTTCTCTGAGCTGGAGCTGGTCGGTGTGTGTGCTCAAAAAGATAATATCCTATCCGTCTCTTTCGTCAATAACGAAGGTATGGTGGGGGGATTGATGGTATTTGAGATCTCCGCTACCGATCAAAGCTTAATCGGGGTCTGGTCACAGATGGGCGTCGAGAAAACTATGAGCATAGAATTGGTTCGGATCGGCGACCCACCGCCACCCTTTGTAGGGCCTCCGGAGCCAAAGAAAGAAGAGGCTCCGCCGTCACCTCCAAAGAAGCGAGTGCCGGTTAACATCGGGGTCGCCTAATGGAGGGCGACGAAGAGGGCAAAGTGCCCGCACAAACAAGAAAAGATATGTGCGGGCACTTTAAAATTGAACTCAAAACATTAGTGTCCATATCAACCTATTTTATCACTACCATCTTTTGGTTTTTAACCATTGAGGCCACGATGGGATTTGCACCCATGAATAGCGGTTTTGCAGACCGCAGCGTTGAACTACTTCGCCACGTGGCCATGTTTATAGGTTCCTAGCAATCTTCTCCTCTTCGTAAGCTTCGAGTACATCACCTTCTTTAATATCCCACTCGGACGGAATTGATTTTTCAAACTTCATGCCGCACTCAAGGTCCTCCTTTACTTCAGTAGAGTCAGCTTTATTATGTTGTAGTTGAGTAATTTTACCGCTTATAAGCTTAGCGTTGTTTCTGGTTACTTCAACCAAAGCTCCTCTCATAATTTTACCGGAAGTAACCTTGCCTCCGATAATCTGAGACCTGGAATCAGTTTTAAAAACAGCCAATATTTTGACTTTGCCTAAAAAGTTTCTTCTGGTCTCGGGTTCCAAAAGATTTTCCATCTCTTTGCGAATATATTCGATTAGCTCGTAAATAACGTCGAAATTATTTATTTCAACACCTTCTTTCTCAGCCATTTTTTTTGCCGAACTATCAATATCAACCCGGAAACCAATAACCTTTGCCTTGCTCCCGACTGCCGTCTTGATATCGCTTTCAGAAATATTCCCTATGTCATAATGCAAGACTCTATAACCTACTTCGTCTGATTTTATAGCTTGTAAGGATTTCTCTATCGCTTCCAAAGAACTTGAAACATCGGATTTAAGTATAATATTAAGAAATTTCTTGTTTTCATCATTCGTCTCAACAGTTCCCTTAAAAAATTCAAACAGGGGAGTGCTGTCAATATTGTTCCCGGCTTTAGTCTCAGCCTCGTCCTTTGATAATGCCGAATTGAATTCCTTTCCTATTGCCGGTGCTGATGTCCAGCCAACGACCTGAACCGGCTGAGAGGGGATCGCTTCCGTGACCAGATTACCCAAGAAATCTTCCATAGATTTTATTCTACCGATAACCGTTCCGGCTACAATCCAATCTCCGACTCTAATTATTCCTTTGTGTATCAAAACAGTAGCTACATGCCCCTTTCTCTTGTCCATGTTTGATTCTATTATCACTCCTTGAGCAGGCAAAGAAAGATCCTCCTTAAGATCCTCCAACTCTGCGACTAGAACAATCATTTCAAGAAGTGCTTCTATGTTCTGATTCTTTTTTGCCGAAATCTCTACTACCGGGACCTGACCACCCCAATCTTCAACAAGAATATTTTCGGCGGCAAGCTCCTGCTTTACCTTTTGCGAGCTTGCTCCTTCTTTATCTATCTTGTTAATCGCTACAATTACCGGAATCTCTTCTTCTTGAATTATTTTTATAGCCTCTTTAGTCTGTGGTTTTACCCCTTCATCAGCGGCAACTACTAAGATAGCAATGTCAGCAACCTTAACGCCACGCGATCTTATAGCTGTAAAAGCTTCATGTCCCGGTGTATCAAGAAAAGTAATTAACTTATCTTTTATCTTAGTTTGGTAAGCTCCGATATGTTGAGTAATGCCTCCTGATTCTTTTTCGGCAACACTCGTTTTACGAATAACGTCTAGCAAACTTGTTTTGCCGTGATCAACGTGTCCCAAAACAACCACTATCGGTGGTCGGTATTCGTTTTCGCCTGATTTTTTTGTATTATCTTCTTTCATTTATTCCTAGAATTCTAGCATTTTTCAGCCAATTTTACAATTAAAAAATCTCCAGTTGATTTGACCTCGTGATAGTTTTATAATTTATACAATGTATAAATTATCATTCAGCACAAGCACAACTCTCATTGCAATTATGGGTACTCTTGTATTTATGAGCTTCGTTCACTTAGCCGGTATCAGCATAATTAAAGATGGGACATATGTTAGTGATGATATTTTTGGTGATAAAGATATCTATTCTTATTCTGAAAACATAGGCATACCTTTTTCCTATAAATACACGCTTACCCGCCGCGTAGGTTATTTAGAATTCCAAGACGATATTTATAGTGGTAAAAAGTTTGATATCTGGAATTTTGTCTTCGATATAGTTATAGATTTTTCCTTTTTCTTTATACTGGGACTGCTTTATGCATCTTTCCGAGAGATAAGAAAATCAAAGATTCCTGCACAAAATCAGTCAATACCGATAGAAGAAAACCAAACAATATCTTCAAGATATGTATATCCAAAACCGAATTTGCAATATAATTTAATTCTTTTATTCTCCTCGATTGGACTACTCATCATACAAACACTATTAATTACTATGCGATGTGACGGTGGTATTGGCTGTGTAGTATTAATTCTCCCCATTAGTTTGGGGTTTTCTCTCTCTTCGGTTATGCTCGGAATTTTTTTCCATCGTTACCGCCTTATCAGCAGACTCATATTCGCTATTATCCTACAGACATTTCTAATATTTATAGCTCTACCACTCAGAGGATCTGAATATACTTTCACTGCGCTATCTTCGGAGGTTTCGGGTTTTTGGCTTATATATTATCTGCCCTTAGTTCTATTGGTTATTTCTAATGTTATTTTTGATGGGATAAGGGATATATTTATGAAACAAAAACTTTCGAAATAGAAATATTTTTCCAGATTTATTCTTTTACTTTCTAGGTATCTTAAGAACAGCTATCACCTAATATAAATAAACCCCACTGGGGTTTATTTATATGGCGGTGAGGGTGGGATTCGAACCCACGGGCCCCTTTCGGGGCAAGACGCTTTCGAGGCGCCCCCGTTATGACCACTTCGGTACCTCACCGTGTTTATCTTTTTAAAATTATCATTTTATCTTATTAAACAAAAGCCCCGAATCGCTTTCACGATCCGGGGTTGCCATCCAAGGGGTGGCGGGCTCGGCAGGACTCGAACCTGCAGCCTTCGACTTAGAAGGCCGACGCTCTATCCATTGAGCTACGAGCCCTGAGAGGGTTGGTGCAGGCGGAGGGATTTGAACCCCCGACTCGTGGCTTAAAAGGCCACTACTCTACCCCTGAGTTACGCCTGCACGCAAGGTTTGGTACACGGAGAGGGATTTGAACCCCCGACCTGTCGCTTATAAAGCAACTGCTCTAACCAGCCTGAGCTACCCGTGTACAACGAGAGTTTGGTGCCGGGGGCGGGACTTGAACCCGCACGTTCTTACGAACACTGGGTCTTAAATCCAGCGCGTCTGCCAATTACGCCACCCCGGCACACGGGAGAGTTGGTGTCGCCGGTCGGATTCGAACCGACACGGAGTTACCTCCAGGGGATTTTGAGTCCCCTCGGTCTACCAGTTCCACCACGGCGACACATTTTCAAAAGAACTTGTTCCATCTACCCACAAGTGAGTGGATGGTGGGCCCAGCAGGACTTGAACCTGCAATCAACCGCTTATGAGGCGGCGGCATTAACCAGTTGTGCTATGGGCCCCCACTTCATTATTCTAAAAATAAATAATGAAGCGGAGACCCAAGCTATTATTTTACAAATGAACTAGCCTAACTAATCGGTTCAAATGTTGGCGGAACTTTTCCAAAACCGAATATATCTTCCCTTACTTGCACACTATCATTCTTTCTCATACGCACTAAACGAAACACCAATAAGCCCATAATCATAATTAAAACAATCGCAATTAGCCATAGCATAGACGATGCTCCAATAAATGAGCCAAACGACGCCGAAAGGGGAGCACCAGCCTCACTCACGCGAACAGTCATATATGAGGTATTGGCAAGCTGTGTTCCTTTTGAATCTTTATATCCAAGAACTGAAGTGAATATCAGATTCGTTCCAGACTCAATAGTTTCTTTTACTTTTACTATTACAACAACGGTTCCCTGTGTTTGATCAGCAATATTACCAAGATTAAACTCAACAATATTAGCTGAAATATTATTCGGCTCTTTGTCTGAACCGATATAATCAACCTGAATAGGAAGAATTACTTTTAAGTTAGCTTCGTTGGAAGAAACACCCGTATCATTTTTATAAACAACAGTATAACTAAACTCTTCCCCCGTCTTTGGTTTAATATTATCAGCAACTAAAACTAAGGCTCCGTCATTACCAAGAGAATATTCAAGAGAAATAAAAGATGGACGATCTTTTGCCGGGTTACTTGCCGTAGTTGTCGTACGAGCTGTAGTCGAATTTAAGGAATTAGTTGTTCTACTACCATTAGAGTTACCCGAAGAACTTCCTAAAACCTGACCATTAGTCGAAGTTGAACTTCCGCCAGAGTTAACGGCTACAAAAGTTTTTATTTCACCCCAATTAGTTCCTTGGCTGTTTTGAGCAGCTACCCGATAATAATATGTTGCTCCCGATATAAGTCCTGAAAGATTACCGGTAACTAACTGCCAAGTATTACCTACGCCAGCCGGTTGAACAGATGTTTTCTGGCCTAGTGATGGTGAAGTTCCAAAATCAAACCAAAAATTGGTATAAACATTATTCGGATTTACACTTCCATTTATAACCGCTAAGCTTGCAGTAACTGAAGCCGGTCCATTTGTGGCAACGGACGGAGCTAATGGAGCACCGTTTGACCCTGTTGAATTAGAAGAGTAGTTGGAATTAATAGCTTGGCCATTGTTATTTGATCCGGAAGAAGTATTACTGCCATTAAAAGATGGGCTATTACCGGGAGTGGTAAAACTCAAGACGCTTCCTGAAGCTGAACCATTGGCGTTCTGCGCCGTCGCTTGATAGAAGTAAGTAGTTCCCTCGGCTAAACTGATTAATCCAACCCCCACCTTAATTTCGGATGTACCGCTTGCATCATAATAACACCTGCTACTGGTCATATTATTAGAGCTGGTTCCATATTTAAAACAAATACTCATAGTACTTCCGTTCGGATTCACAAAAACGCTAAGATTAACATTGTGAGAGGTTAGAATATCGGCAGACCCACTACCCAAACTGGGGGCAGATTGAGCACTAGCCGTAAAACCAAAAGCAGACACAATTAGCGCCGTAACTAAGAAAATCGATATAAATCTAGTATTTATCATGGTTTTTGTATGCTACTTGAGGTTTATGTCCTTTGCTTAGCACTATCTCTATATGATACCATATTCAGATAGATAAGTCAAATCCACGGAAAAACGTGGATTTGACTGGGGTTTTTGGTGGACCTGCGGGGAGTCGGACCCCGGACTTGACTATGCCATAGTCACGTGTTACCGCTATACTACAGGCCCCTCCTTTGTTAAAGCTTCGGAGGGCGCAAGCCTTCTCCAAAGAATTAATTGAAAAAATACCACAAAAAGGCTATAATTTCAAGATAAATTTAATTGCCCTCGTAGCTCAATGGATCGAGCAGGCCCGTCCTAAGGGCAAGATGTGGGTCCGATTCCTACCGAGGGCACCAAGTGAAATGACTCTTCCTCTCGAAATAAAAAATATATTAGAAAAACTACAAGAAGCCGGATATGAGGGCTATATTGTGGGCGGATGCGTTAGGGATTTGTTATTAAAAAATCCGCCGACTAGTGGACCGAAAGATTGGGATGTTACAACTAATGCAAAACCCGAAGAAATTCAAAAAATATTTCCCGATCATGTTTATGAAAATGGTTTCGGTACGGTAGGAATAAAAACTGGATCAGAAAACCCATTATTAGCTATTGTCGAAGTAACACCTTATCGTATTGAAGGAAAGTATACTGACAAACGGCATCCCGATGAAATTAAGTTCGCAGACAAATTGGAAGATGACCTTTCTCGGCGCGACTTTACGGTTAACTCAATCGCCGTCGATATAAATGGTAAGGTAACCGACCTCTTTGGTGGTCAGGAAGATATTAAGAAAAAAACCATAAAGACCGTTGGTAATCCCAAAGAGCGTTTTTCTGAAGACGCCTTAAGATTACTTAGAGCAGTACGATTAGCCACAGTTCTAAATTTTTCAATAGAAGATAAAACCCTCAAAGCTGTTAGAGATAATGCCGAGTGGCTCAGGACCATATCAAAAGAAAGAATTCGTGATGAATTTGTAAAAATAATTGAATCAGATAATGCCTACGACGGAATTTTACTTTTGGAAGAAACCGGACTCCTGCAATATATTCTACCCGAGTTACGAGAGGGGATAGATGTAAAACAAAATCTCCATCATATTTATACGGTCTGGGAACATAATACCAGAACACTTAAATATACGTCTGAGAAAAAATATTCTTTAGTCGTCCGGCTTGCATCTTTATTTCACGACGTAGGCAAGCCACGCTCAAAAAGAGGAGAAGGTCTTCATTCTACCTTTTATGGCCATGAAGTAATCGGAGCAAAAATGGTTGCAGAAATAATGAACAGATTAAAATTTCCCAATGAGCTCTCCGAGAGAATAATAAAAATGGTTCGCTTTCATATGTTTTACTACAATGTCGGAGAGGTAACTGAATCATCAGTCCGAAGATTAATTGCAAATATAGGCTTGGAAAATGTTGAAGACCTGATAAAAGTCCGAGAAGCAGATAGAATCAGCTCAGGCAGACCCAAGGCCGTTCCCTACAAACTACGCCATCTTAAATATATAATTGATAAAGTTTCTCATGATCCGATTTCAGCAAAGATGCTCAAAATAGATGGTGAAGACCTGATGAAAGAGCTGGGTATTGCACCGGGTCCGAAAGTAGGCTTAATATTAAATTCTCTTTTGGCTGAAGTAATCGATGATCCGATTAAGAACACTAAAGAAAACTTAATCAAGCGCGTTCACGAATTAGACAAGAAATCTCCGGAAGAACTTAGGAAATCCCTAGAACGAATTGAGAAGGCAGTTGAAGATGAAGAAAAAGACAGAATGAAGAAGTATTATGTATAACTTTTATGGGCGGGCTTATTTAAAAATATAAGCCCACGCCCCTTTCAGGTTTGACCAATTTTTTCGTTAAAACCTCTGCTTCTCGCTCAACATAGTTTACTATGTCTCGCTTCGATGCTCGGTTTTGCCTCAAACTTGGCACAAACATAAAAAGTTATTAAGAAACAGATGAAAAAGATTAAAATAAAACGCTTCGATAAAAATTTGCCTTTGCCTGAATACAAAACCGCCGGGGCGGCTGGTTTTGATTTAACAGCCAGAGAGACGACAAAAATAGAACCTGGTACTGTTGGTTATGTACCAGTAAACGTCGCCGTAGAAACACCAAAAGATTGTTTTCTGGTAGTTGCGGCGCGAGGTTCGACTCATAAGTCAGGAGTTTTGCCGGTTCATGGTATCGGAATAGGGGATTCGGATTTTCGCGGAGACAACGATGAATATAAAATACCGCTACTTAACTTCACAAAAAAATCTGTTAGAATTGAGCGCGGAACCAGAATTGGACAGGGTATATTCGTAAAATTCATTAAGGCTGAATGGAAAGAAGTTAATAGAATGAGATCTAAAACCCGCGGAGGATTCGGGAGCACGGGTAAATAGATTTTATACATGTCGGACCTATTAAATTTTTAGGCCAACGACATGCCCCAAGGTTTGGCCAATTTCTTCGTTAAAATCTCCGTTTAATTCTCGTCGTAACTAAAGTACGCCTTGAATTAATACTCGATTTTGCCTAGAACTTAGCTCAAATATAAAACTATTTTTTTGAAAAAGCTAAACGGGCTGGTAAATTGACTAAAAACTTGTTAATATTTTAGCAGATTTACGGGCCATGGTGTAACAGTAACATGCACGATTCGGGTTCGTGCGACTCTGAGTGCAAATCTCAGTGGCCCGAATGTATAAATAATATAATGGTGGATAAGTAAGTGGGTTCGATTCCTGGTATTTTGACATAATTTATTATATAATTAAACTATGCCGAGATTAATTAAAACCAGATGTTGTTTTTGTCACAGACAATTTCATAAAGACAAAAGGCACCTAAAATGGAACGAGAAACTAGGACATAATTCGTACTGTTCCAAAGAATGCGAATCAAGCTACAGACGAACTGGAAAGTGGTTAATATGCGATAACAAAAATTGCAAGCAAAAGTTTTATAGAATTTTATCTGGGATTTCACGATTTAACTATTGTACCGGCTCTTGCGCTGCTGTCGTTAACAATAAAAAATACCCTAAATGGCCGGTAAAATACTGTAAAAAGTGCAAAAACCCATTCAGAAGGGAAGGGTCTCCTTATTGTTCTATGGCGTGTGGAAAATTGGGCCGATTTAAGTATTCAAAAGATGAAATAATAAGTTTTATAAAAAACTACTATCAGAGTATGGACAGAGTACCTCCCAAGAGAGATTTGCCTGAAATATCTCATAAAGCCGTTCATCTATTCGGCTCATGGAATAACGCCATAGAAACCGCCGGCCTTACTCCAAATCGTTCCCATGATAATCGGATGTATAGAAGAATAAACGAAAAAGCAGAGGATGGCCATAAATGCGATTCCGCCTCAGAAATATTAATTGATAATTGGCTTCATGAAAATAAAATAGAGCATACTAGGAATGCTTCATACCCAAATACAAAACATCTTGCAGATTGGGCAATACATAATGGCAAGATTTTTGTTGAATATTTCGGATTAGCTAAAGATAGTCCGAGATATGACCGATCGATACAAGAAAAGATTAATATCTGCCATAAAAATAATATAAAACTTGTTAGCATCTATCCAGAAAATTTATATCCGGTTAGCAGTCTGACTAAAATATTCTCTAAATTTTTATAGTTACATAGCTCACAGCAGCCCGACAATCAAAATTAAGACAGAGTCTATGGGAAACTCTGTCTTAATTTTGACTGATCTAGATTGACACAAGTAAAACAATTTACTTGTGTCAGAGGCAACGAGATACTGACTTCAATAGCTTTTACACTTATAAATATTCAAATAATTTTCCTGACTATTAGATGTGCTAGGAAATGTAGCTACACGCGAACAAAATTTCAAAAAAACCTCTTCGCTAAAATAATTCTGATAGCCATAATCTTTAATATCATATTCCGGCAAATCTACGACATGCGCCACCAGATATACACCAGACTGAACGGCTTCTAGGCTTAGTGTGTTTTTATTAAGACGCCCCGCATCAAAAGAGATTGAATTTGTATCAAAATAATTTTTATATAATGAACGACCAGAAAGTAAGGATAGTAAGGGAGTTAAGTCATATAAACCATACAATGGATAAGTTTCGGGTAGATTTTTAATCACAGTGGCCACTTCTACGGCATTAGTAAAACGACCCCGATCTTGCCAATTAGTTTGGTAAAAAATTATGCTATCAATTATGGTTATTGCATAAGCTATAATAATAAAAAAACTATAAATTGTTCTATCACTATTACGAGGTTTTCTAAAAATCCAATCAAAACAGCTAACTGCACCTATCACTAAGAACGGTAAAAGTATTTGTAAATAAAGATAATAAATATCTTTAAATAAGCTAAAGAATAACAAACTAAAAATAATCGGCAGGCATATTAATAATCTTTTTTTACCCAAAACCATGACACCGATAGAAGCTAATAACAACAATGGCCACTCTCTTTGAAAAAAATAAAGAAATATATAAGTTTTTTCCAGGCCAGCTGGACGATTGAAATTAAATAAAATTACATCATATAAAAATTGTCCGGGATCAGGAATTGCCAAAAAGATCAGAGCTATACTTCCAGCAAGAAACCCGGCTAGAATGACCCATTTCGCCTGAACATAGTTTTTAGCTATTAACATAGACAAACAGATACCAATTACTACCGTTATAGCATAAAGCTTAATTAAACATGCCAAGGCCAATAATAATCCTGTAAGCTTAGGCCGTTGATATGTCAATATTAATAACGCACTACAAAGCAAAAACACTACCCAATCTTCTCCGGTAGCGTAATCAGAATTAGCTAAAACACTAAAGCTAAAAAGATAGAGCGGGGGGGCAATAAATGCTAAAGAACTTCCCCAACGTTTGAGTAATAAAAAGAGAATGACCGCAGATCCTATGTGTAAAATAATCGGCAAAATTTGCAACCATAGAATATGCGTACCTATTAATGACTTTATTCCAGCTAAAAGAATAATATAAAATCCGGTATCGGTAAGAAAAAAATCTCGATGCGGCAATATGCCCTGAAGAAATTTATCGGCTTCAAAAAAATATAAATTATGATCGCCATAACGAAATGTCAGACTGCTAATTTTGTAAACAAAAAAAATGCTACTTACTGCGATAGCTATAATCCACTCAAGTAATGATCTACGATATTTCATAAACTCACTGTATTATAGCCTGGATAGATCTTTTAATCCAAGTTTCATTTGTAGACAATAACTAATAAAACAATCACTAAGTAGCTATTAATAAATTTTAAATATATTATAAAAATACTCAATCCATTACCCCTTTAACTTGACTTGTTTAAATTGTGATTTTATTCTAGTCTCTGACTTAGTACTATAACAATTAAAGCAAGGGAATCGAGATGTCATCTAGAGCCACTTGGAAACTTCATCCTCAAACCGCTATGATGAGCCTTGGCCATGACCCATCCCTCTCGGAAGGAGCTGCGGTTCTCCCGATATATGAAACAACTACATACGTCTTCAAAGATTTTGATGATGGGGTAGAAAGATTCAGCAATCCATCTCAAGGATCCACTCTTGTTTATAGCCGAATTAACAATCCCAATTGCCAAGTATTCGAAGAACGACTGGCTTATTGTGAAGGCGGGGAAGCGTGCGCATCTTTCGCTAGCGGTATGGCCGCTATTTATGCGCTATGTTTTGAGTTTCTAAGTCCTAACGACACTCTTCTTTTTAGCGAACTCCTCTACGGCGGCACGGCATCTTTGTTCCACTCCATACTTCCGGAAAAGATGGGTATTAAAACTATAAGTTTTAATAATGAAAACTTTGAGGCAAACCTAAGACTCGCAATATTTGAACAACGAGGCATCAGGATTCCTAGAATGATATTTATTGAAACCCCGGGAAATCCTACCAATTGCATGATTGATATAGAAATGTGCCGTGGAGTTCTTAACAAATACTTACCGCCCAACATTCATCCGCTTATAGTCGTGGATAATACATTTTTGGGACCCCTCTTCCAGCATCCTCTTCAGCTAGGAGCCGATATTTCTGTTTACTCGGCTACAAAATATATCGGTGGACACAGCGATGTGGTAGCCGGTGCATGTGTCGGCTCTCATGAACATATAAACAGACTTAAGAAAATTAGAATGAGTTTAGGCTCAATTCTAAATCCTGAATCAGCATCTATGTGCGAACGCGGACTTAAAACTTTAAACATACGAATGTCACAACAGATGAGCAATGCTTCTGTTATAGCTGAATATCTCGCTGGTCATCCCAAAGTTGAAAAAGTTTATCATCCGTCGTTACTAAAGGCTACAGACCATGATTACCGTATTTATAAAAGACAATGCTTAGCCCCCGGAGCAATTGTTTCATTCGATATTAGAGGGGGAGTACCATCAGTAAGAACATTCCTAAACTCACTGAAGATATTTGCGCTAGCCGTTAGCCTAGGAAGTGTTGAGTCATTAGCTCAACATCCTTATTCAATGACTCATCGGGGAGTCGCAGATGAAGAAAAGAACAGATTAGGTATTACGGATAAGATGATCCGACTCGCAGTAGGACAAGAACACCCAGACGACTTAAAGAAAGATTTAGAACAGGCCCTGACAGAAGTAAAAGTCTGATATTCAAAAAACCTTGCTCAGTAAGGTTTTTTATTTTAAACTTTTAATATGAAAATTTGGCTTGATGACCAATTAGATGATCCTGAACTTAAAGCGCGACATGTACCGAAGGGCTGGATTGGAGCAAAGAGCTCTGAAGAATTTAAGGCAATAGTTACAGAAGCAAAAGAAAAAGGAGATAAGATTGAAGCTCTTGAGCTAGACAATGATCTTGGAGGAGATGACGAGGGTTTTAGATTGTTGGAGTGGCTAAAAGAATTTTGACCAAAAATACTTCTAGAAGCTGATATCGAGGTGCACTCAAAAAATGAAGTCCGAAAAGAATGGATGATAAACTTTATAAAACACTGCCGAGACAATCCTAAAGAAGTTTTAGATTTTAAAAACCGTCCTTCTTATGAAGACTTGTTTGGAGAGTTAGAAAAATCTAAGTAGAAATCGGGCCTATGGTCTAGTGGTAGAACACGTCATTCGTCCCGATTTATAAAATTTTGAAATGTTTTATTGTTATATTCTCCAATCTGAGCTTAATGGCGCTTACTACGTGGGTAGCTGTCAAAATATTGATGCGAGGCTTACTCAGCATAATAAATTTTTAGTTCCAGCCACAAAAAGATATGTCCCATGGACTATTGTTTATAAACAAGAATTTAATACACTAAAAGATGCTCGAGGGGAAGAACTAAAAATTAAATCTTGGAAAAAAAGAAGCGCCATTGAGAAGCTAACAAAAACATTTCAAAATTTTAAATAAATCGCGGATCCGCGATAGCTCTGGTGGGCCTGTAGTAAAGTGGCATTACACGACATTCGCATTGTCGAAGCGGGAGTTCGATTCTCCCCAGGTCCACAACTCAAATCTATTTTAGATCTTCAGCTGAGAGAGAAAATTCTTTTCCTTTTTTAATGCTTCCGTCGAGGATTTTTTTGGCTATGGCGCTTTCAATCTTATCTCTGACAACTCTCTCCATCGGCCTAGCGCCGAATTGTGGATCAAAACCTACATCAGCAACATGTTCCGATATCTCCTGAGTTGGTTTGAAAATATAACCTTGATCTTTTAATCTACTGGCCAATACTTTTAATAAAATGTCGGATATTTTACTGACCTGATCTCTGGAGAGGGGATGGAAGATGACTATTTCATCAAATCGATTAAGGAATTCGGGGCTGAAATACTGCCCTTGAATCATTACATCAACAACCTTTTCTTTTTCTAAAGACGGATCAAGTCCTTGCTTAACTAACTCCCTTATTGCTTCGGCTCCGGCATTTGATGTAGCAATAATAATATTTTGTTCGAAACTTATATTTCTACCAAAAGCATCTGTAAGATGCCCTTCGTCAAAAACCTGAAGAAAAATATTAATTACATTTTTGTTGGCTTTTTCAAGTTCGTCCAAAAGGATAAGCGAAAATGGATTATCTCTCACTTTATTAACAAACTGACCGGGCTCATTTGTTGCGGTTGAACCAAGAAACCGGTCAAGAGAGTCTGGATTTTGGTATTCTGACATATCAAATCTGAGCATTTTATCGACAGAACCGAAATATGTTTTGGCTAATATTTTAGCGGTCAATGTTTTACCTACACCGGTCGGACCGACAAAAAGAAAAACTCCTGCCGGCTTGCCTCTTTTAGATAGGCCCGTACGTAATCGTCTCATAGTTGAAGCTACAACCTCAACCGCTCTATCCTGTCCAATAAGTTCCTCGTGCATCAGCTCTTCAAGCTTAACCAATCTTTCTCTTTCTTCTCCGGCAATCGGACCAAGCGGAATGCCGGTTTTGCGATGGATGACCTCGTTAACATCATCTATCTCTACAATGTGTTTTTTCTGAGCAACCACGAATGATACAACTTCTGACATTAAATCAAACGCTTTTTCAGGAAAAGGCGCAGTTCTAATGAATTTATCAGCTCCCTCAACTACGCCCTTTATTGCTCCGTAGCTTATCAAAACTCCAGAATGACTTTCCATAACCGGTACTGCCTCTTCTATTATTTCCAGTGTCTGCATTAAATTCGGCTCGGTAATATTAATCCTCTCAAAGGACGTCATTAAATCAGATCTATTTTCAATAAATCTGTGAAAGCTGGTCGGATCTGTTGTAGCAACAATTTGAATATTACTTGATCTAAGATAGGGGAGTACTATCTCTGATATATCTAATCTACCCATACCCCCAATTTCGCCAATAAAATTATGAAAATCTTTAATGACTAAAACTACATTGCCCGACCTTGCCGCTTCATTAAAAATGGAGAGTAAAATATTTTGAACATCAGTAATATCTTTTGAAGCTCCGGTAACTAAAGACAGGTTGAGTTCAAAAACTTTTTTGAAATTAAGTTGAGGCAAAGCCTGCCCCCTAACAATCAATTCGGCAAAGTCGGTAATAACACGATCTTTTCCGACACCTTCCTCTCCAACTAATAGCACATTATTCTCTCCACCCCGAGACAAAATTTGCTCAATCCGATTAATCTCGTCCTTTCTGGAGATTAAACGCAGTTCCGGAAAGGCAGTGCTAATCCTATCGGTTAGATTAATAGCAAACGCAACTAAGTGCGGCGAATAACCGTAAACCCAATCACGTCCTATGGGAGCTTGCCTGAGAAGATTGTTTAAACTCCAGAACTTCTTAAGCTCGCGCCAAAACTCCCAAATATGTTCATACCACTTAGCTAATTCGTTCAAATCATTTTTATCCAGTCCCTGACTGATTATGAATTGTTTAAACTCATCTGAATGATCAAAAAGTGAAGTCATTATATCCAATACAGAAATGCGCATACCTCCATGTTCATCTCTTAACACTAACGCATCTTCCAGAACCGCCATGACCTCCGCTGATATCTCTTGTCTTAAAAACAGAGAAAATTTTGAAGAAAATTGTTTCGGCATATCCAGCGTTTCTCGAAGTTGTTTTTTCAATAACTTAAAACCGGGCATTATTCTGATAAATAACTTTTCCATCACATTATCCTCGATCATTGAAGCAAGCAGCGCCTTAACTGAAAGCTCTTTTTCTCCCAGTGCTCTGGATAATTCGAAAGCACGATCAAGCATTTTAGCTGCTTCAAATTCCATTAACTCAGCTATGTTATCAGTGCTTTTTATTCTCGGATGTTTTAAATAATATTTACCGAAGATTTCAAAAAATAAAACTGAAAAAGCAATGGGTAAAAATATATAAGACCAAAGCAGTATATCGGGTACTATTAAATCAAAACTAACACCGAGTTTTAAGGATAAAACAATAAAGACCTTTGCCATCCAGAAGATCAGGGGAATAAAGCCTAAAACAAAAAACAATATACGGTAAAACTTTAAAAGACCGGCCGGGAAATATCTATAAAACATAACGGCTTTATAGATATCTGATTTTTTAAGATTAAATATCATAACAGATAGACTAGCGATAATCCTTTACCTATTGAATAAATTACGATAGCTGGCCAAACCAACCACATAACCAAAAGTGATAAAAAGATAATACATAGTATAAGTTGCCAGATAAGTCCGGCGAAAATAATCGTCAATCGGATAAAAGCCGCAATAAGCCTGATATAAATATCGGCAACCTTATCCATTATTTTATCTCCGAAAGTTTTGTTTCTATTGCCGAAATCGGAGGGATTCTGTCGATGCCAAGGTGCGAATAATGTTTTGAAATGTTGGACAATTAAAAAGCGGTGCCAATTAGCTTTCAAATAATTCTGCATTATATGTAGTATTCCGGAAGGAGCTACTCCATAATGCCAATAAAAATATTCGATAAACACGGTTATCATACTTACAATATTAGCATATTCTTGAATCGCTATATATGTCTCTACATGTTTTAGCAAAGCCCCAACCCATCTTCAGCACGCCTCCAGTCGGATAACTCTGAGGCGATTCCAGAAGCGGCTAAAGCACGCTTCTAAAACCTTCGCCTTGCTCCTAGAGTTATCCTACCTCAGCTAAATTCGCTCCTCTGGTCGCTGGATGATGGACTGCGTCCGATATTATATCATCCAGCTCCCTCGGAGTCTCAATTACTTCAGATTGGGTTAGGGCTTCGCTTTATAGAATATTTCAGCGACCCCTTTCCGTATCATTTTCGAAACCGTTGCAATAATAAAAGTGAAGGGGCTATACCCTAGAGAGGAAACACTCAGGTATCTTTTAAATCAAGATGAGCTTACCTAATTCATTTACAGAACGTTTCGGAAGCCGACTGGGCTGAGAGAGAGCAAAAACTCAGCAGAGTTTTATGCGGTCTGTAAATGAGTTAGGTAAGCGAATTAACTCTGAGTCTGGGTATAGCCCCTGAACGACGGTTTGTCTATCCCGGAGCATAGGCAGAGAAAATGATGAGGAAAGGGATCTATGACAAATTTTTAAATACAGTAAATCTGTGATACAGTTCGGTAAAATGTCCGATAAAATATTCGAAAATTTGAATACCAAGCAGATTGAGTCCGTCAAGGTTGTTGATGGGCCAGTTTTGGTTATTTCCGGTCCGGGTTCAGGTAAAACAAGATGTTTAACTCATCGCGTTGCTTACTTGATGTCACAAGGCATAAAACCGGAAAATATTCTTGCAGTCACTTTTACTAATAAAGCTGCCGGAGAAATGCGTGAAAGAATTTCTAATCTTCTGGGCTGCAAAATCCCGAAATCAACTTACTACGCAACCACTAATTTCCCCCTCATCGGAACTTTTCATTCCATCGGTCTTAGTATACTTCGCCAAGAGATTCCCCAGCTTGGCTACAGCCGAAGCTTTAATATTTTCGACGAGGACGACCAGCTATCTCTGGTAAAGAGGGTAATGGGTGATTTAGAAATTGATACCAAGAGCTTCAACCCCAAGATAATTCTTTATAAAATTTCCGAGCTTAAAACCAATCTTATTTTCGCCGAAAGCTATGAGTCGAAGGAATTTTTCGCCGAAATCGTCGCCAAAGTCTATAAAAGATACCAACAAGAACTAAAAAATCTAAATGCAGTCGATTTTGATGATTTAATAGTTCTTCCGGTAAAGATTTTTAAACAAAACGAAGAAACACTGAAAAAATATCAGGATTCTTGGAAATATATCTTAGTTGATGAATATCAGGATACCAGTCGCGATCAATATACATTTATCAGTCTTCTGGCTCAAAAACATCATAATCTTTTTTGCATTGGAGATGATGCTCAATCAATTTATCAGTTCCGCCGAGCGGATATACGAAATATTCTGAATTTTCAGAAAGACTATCCCGAGGCAAAAATAATATTACTTGAGCAAAACTATCGTTCAAGTAAAAACATCATTAGCGCTGCACAGGGAATAATATCCAACAATAAAAATCAGATACCTAAAGAACTTTGGACAGAAAATAACAGCGGAGAAAAAATAGTTATAGCGGAAGCAATGAATGAGAAACATGAAGCAAGTATCGTTATATCCAAAATAGAAGATCTGATGAGACAAAATTACACAGCTAAAAACTTTGCCATTCTTTATCGAACTCACGCTCAATCCAGAGCGATAGAAGAAGCTCTCATTATTAGCGGACATCCCTACCAGATAATCGGCGGTTTAAAATTTTATGAGAGAAAAGAAATAAAAGATATTCTGGCCTATCTTAAATTGATAATTAATCCTACTGATTCACTCGCTCTTGAAAGAATATATAACATTCCTGCGCGGGGGATAGGTAAGGTACTAATAGAAAAAGTCAGAGCCACAGGAGAACCCAAGATAACAAAAGCAATGGCTGATATTATAAAAGAAAAAAATCTTCCGGTCCGACAGCTTAGCGCATTAAAAGATTTTCATACCCTGCTAACTGAATTGACCGGAATTTCAGAAACTAAAAATCTTCCTCAGGTAATCAGAAGTATTATTAAAAAAACAAATTATGAAGAATACCTAAAGGAATTCCACTTATCTAAAACGCATGATAACGAGAGCCTTGAAGAACGCATTGAAAATTTAAAAGAACTTTTCACCGTAGCTTCTAAATACGAAGAGCTTTCCGGAAAAGATGGGGCTGAAAAATTTTTGGAAGAAATTGCTCTTCTTCAGAATGCAGACCGCGTAAAATCGTCTGCTGACGATCACGCGGCAGGCAAAATTACTCTAATGACCACTCACTCGTCAAAAGGACTCGAATTTCCGGTTGTCTTCGTAGTCGGCTTAGAAGAAGGACTTTTTCCGCATAGTCGAACATTAATCAATCCCATAGAGCTGGAAGAAGAACGCCGACTTTGTTATGTAGCTGTTACCCGAGCTAAAGAGCATCTAATTTTAACTTACACAAAATTCCGTAATATCTATGGCTCACACTCAATGAATCTACCCTCACGATTCATCAGCGAAATACCCCAAAAACTACTAGACTATGAGCTGACAAGCTGGGACAACGAAGAAGAAGAAATCGTACGATATTAATTAAAAATCCATGAAATTAACAGCTAAAAAATCTCTTGGCCAAAATTTTTTAATCAACCCTCATATTATTGATAAAATTGTAACCACAGCCAAAATTTCAAAAAATGATACGGTAATTGAAATCGGACCAGGAACGGGTAATTTAACTAAAAAACTTGTAGAACAAGCCGGAAAGGTAATCGCTATTGAAAAGGATCATCGCTTAATTGAACTTCTTCAAGAGACCTTAAAAAACTACTCCAACGTAGAAATTATTGAGGATGATATTTTAAAATTTGACCCAGAAATACTCAATACTAAATACTTAATATATAATACTGGTTTCAAAATTGTCGCCAACATCCCATACTACATAACTTCAAATTTTTTACGGATAATTTTCGAGTCCACCAATCCGCCAACCGGTAAAGGCGGATGGCCAAAACCAGAATTGATTGTGTTGATGATTCAAAAAGAAGTAGCCCAACGCATACTAGCTAAACCTCCGCACATGAACCTGCTTGCTCTTTCAGTTCAATATTATTCCGAACCAGAAATTATTGGATACATCTCAAAAAATAATTTCAGGCCAATTCCTAAAATAGATTCTGCAATAATAAGGCTCCAACCTAAATCCGTAGTTCGCAATCCGCAATTGTTTAATTTAATTCGAACTGGTTTTTCTGAAAAAAGAAAACAACTTGCCAGCCTACTATCTAAAAAATTAGATATCAAAAAAACTAAAATAGAGGGTATCCTTCAGAAAATAGATCTCGATCCGAAAGTTAGGGCTGAAAACTTAAATCTAAAACAATGGCTACTTCTAAAATCCTACTTATTTAATCATCACCAAAATTAAGCTATACTAATATAATGAGCTATAAGATTGTTGTTATATCTATTATATTAGTCTGTCTTAGTATAGTTTTTATATACTCATATTCTACTTACAGCTGGGCGCAAACTAATCAAACACCGACAAACACCGAACAACTTACAACGGTACCAGTTTGCATAAATCATGGAGGACCAAATTGTTCTATCCTAAAAGATGATGCCTCCGTAACTTGCAATGACGGTACGGTAGATGAAACTTATTCTATATATGCTATCCCTCAATGCAGAGAGAATATAGACTCACGGGCTCAAAAAGAGTTCGATTTTCTAAATAATTCAGGCTGTTATCCGCCAAGCGAGATGGAGTGTGTTTCTGAAACTTCTTATCAAAAACTACAAAAATATCTCTCAGCCAAGGGTCTGGCTGACTCAGAATTAGGAAAAAATGAATTACTTTTATGTCGCGAGCAAGTATCTATCTATGAATCAAAAAATGAAGATTACCATCAGTGCTTAAAAGAAAACAATAAATCTGAATTTGAGCTTTCGAGTAAAGTCCTACTACCTACATTAAAAGCTATTTTTTGCCCGTTTTTCTTTGGAGAAAACTCTACCTACAATGAGACAACTGATATGTGTAGTTGTGAAGATGGTTATTTCTTATCAGAAGGACAATGTACAGAAGCTACCCAAATCTGCAAAACAAAATATGGTTCTAAGGCATCCTCTAAAAACGGGGGCTGCTATCTCGCTTCCACCATATCTATTCCTGCATCAAAAACACCATCCACTACACCAAAAATAACACCAGCCACTACCGCTATTTACGTGACAATGACGCCAAACATATCATCTCAATCAAATAATTCCTCTACTTTACTAAATCAATCAGAAACAGAAAACAATACACCAGAAATAAATACAAATATAAATTTTGTAACAAAAATTTTTATTTCAATTGCATCCGGCATTAAAAACTTATTTAGCTTATTTTGATGATTAAGAAACTTTCTATATTACTTATTTGCTTTCTCTTATTCGCTATTCTAACCCAATCTGTTTATGCTTGGGGCTTGCTTGATTTCGTTCGTCTTGCTAATTCAATCCGGAATTACTATAAAACAGTGAGTCAGGGAGTACAAGTTGCTAAAACTGGTTTTGGCTATGTACCGCATGGTTTTCCGTTTGGAGGACATATCACATCCAGTGAGCGTGCCTGTTCTTTCAAGTTCTGGGTCTGGCCGCTAATTTGCTATCCTGTTGTCGGCTGTATTCAAACACCATGTCCTAATTGCGGTTATATTCCCCTCAGCGGAAGAGCCATAAAGGTAGGTCCGCCGCTTGCTTCTCCTGGTAAAATTATTGAATTTCCTTGGATAACCGACTCCTATAGAAATGATTCTCAAAACAGAGTCGGACCATGGACGCTTGGTTTAGGGTTCACTCCTTTTCCTCTTAAACAAATTAATGATATTTTAGGTAAAATTTCTCTTCCAAACCCCTTACAGGGTTGCGGTCCTCAAAATGGTAATGGCGGTCCAGTTTGTTTTGATCATTTTCATATAGATTGCCAAGCATCGGGAGAAAAAGATCAGGCTGGCAATGATATTTATAAAGTCATACGAAAAATTGGAACTAGCGTAAACTAGAATTTTTTCCCTCAATAGATATGCACAGTTAGCAGATACTTTGTGGGCTTTTTATATACTATAATTACTAGTGAGTAAGGACGAGTAAATTCATGTAACATATAGCATGTAACAAGAGATTTTCGCATCTTATTATTGATACATGATACATGATACATGATACATGATTTTTGAATTCAAAAATTAAAGTATTTTTCGTTTTTCTAGCCGTTTTGGCTGTTTTTTCGGTTTTATCATTTTCTGATATCTTGCGCGGAATACATTCAGCGAATCTTAGTAATACCCTAAAATCTTCAGCATTATCAGGTCAGAGTGATGATATTGATAATGACGGACTTTCTAATGTCGAGGAATCCTATTGGAATACAAACTTTCAAAACCCCGACAGTGACAGTGATGGATTTCTAGATGGCGAAGAAGTAGCTTCCGGACATGATCCTTCAGTAAAAGGGCCCGATGATGCATTAATAGAATCAAATCTCACTCAAAAACTTGCGAACCTCACTCTGGGCGGAGTTATGGAAGGATCTCTTAAGAGCGACAGTCCCGATTACGATAAATCTGTTAATGCCCTGACACTTTCCATAGTTGACGATGGTCTTATCTCTTTTAATCCCGAAATATCCCTATCTGATCTTAAAACAATTGATCCTACAAAAGAAAGTAAAGACATCTACATCGCGCAGATAGATTCTGTTTTAGAAAAACTTTACAAGGCATTGAGTCAGGAGACAAAAGAAATAGGAGCAAAACTTGAGCTTGTTAATAATGGCGGTATGTCTAATCCTCAATTCATTGAATACTTTATTTCACAAAGAGAAATATTCAATGCAATAGCTAAAGAAATTTTACAGATCCCTGTTCCTGCAGATTTACTAAACAAACACGCTAGCTTTATCAACTACATTCTAACCTTATCTAAGGTTAATGATTCGCTTGCAAAGGGGAAGGATGACCCTATCAGGGCAACCGTCGGATTTAATTTGTTTATTGGCTTGGTTGAAGATTTTTCAACCGTTATTCAATCTTCTTTCTTAGAAAACTAAATTAAAATGGTAATCACAAAATTAAAACCCGCAATCGCACTCATAATCCTAGTCTTCATGTTGTCTTTTTATTTATTTCAGCCGTTATCAGTTAATGCCCAAATAGCAGATACCGTAGGAACAGCCAGTGTAACCACCTCACTTATAGGTGGACTAGGTTGTACCGTAAATGGAGTTCTTTCCAATTGGCTGAGTGGCTTAATAATGAGAGGGATTGGGAAAATAGCTGATGCATTATGGGAGGCAGGTATGAGGCGTTTTGGAAATGCTCTCGCTCTAGTAGCTGTCAACACAGTTCCCATAAAAGACGAGGCAAATGATAGGAGGGTAACTGTTATGGATGTTGCTGCTCGTTGTTTTGCCAGAGAATTAATGACTGATTTGACCGCCAGAATAACGGGTGCTGCCAGAACCAGCGGAAGAGATTCGAGAACAAGAAATCCCCAGCCATCGTTTGTCCGAGATTGGAGAAGATTCCTGGCAAACGCTGAACATCGTGGAGAAAATATTTTCCGAGCTATGTTAGCTACGGCACCGGTATGTCCTTATCTATCCGGTGATCTACGGGCAATATTCGGAGCCAATAATCAGCCCGATCTTCAAAATTTTGACAGCCGAACCGGCAATCTTGATCCTTTTGGCCTGCGTATAAGATGTTCTATGCCTGATGGCTGGACTGCCCAAAACTACCAAAGAGACTTCGCAGGAAATGGGGGATGGGGAGCATTAGGCAGAATGACTCAACCCCAGAATAATTTTTATGGAGCATTCCTTTTATCTTTATCTGAAGTTGCCGTTCAAAGAGGACTTGAAAAGTTAAGCGATGAGAAAGAAGCAACCGCTGGTAGTGGATTTACATCAAGAAGAGGTAGACCGGAGGCTACTTGTAGAGTTAGGGGTATTAACTCTTGTCTTGTCTATGAAGATATTCTTACTCCGGGTAGCGTTCTGAAAAGCGCTGTTGATTCAACTTTAGTTTCAGAACTTTCTTGGATTGCTAATGTTGATCAGTGGAATGAACTAATACAGTATATGATGACAACTCTTATGAGCAGGTTACTGAATCTATCTGAACCGACCACATATAGTCAGGAGGATTTTGATAGAGAAGAAAACCCCTCTCCTTATGACCCGGATTTTGAGGATAGCGAAGAACCTCCCTCCACCCAGTGTTCTGACTTAACAGACAATGATAATGATGGTTTGGTAGACTATCCCGATGACTTAGGTTGTATTAACTCATTAGATAATGACGAAACAAATCCAATCATCCCGCCTCCAACCGGAACGTTTTCATACACTATTAATTTACAAGCCTCTAATAGCCAGTATGTCGTAGCTGAAAATGGTGGTGGCAGTATTTTAATGGCAGATAGAGATTCTTCCGGCGTATGGGAAACATTTACTCTATACGATTTAAATGGCGGAACGCTAGTCAATGGAGATCAGGTAGTTTTCATAACTTCGAGTGGTTACGCAGTCAGAGCCGAAAGCGGAGGAGGTTCTACTATTGATACTACTGCCACTGATATAGGTATTTGGGAAACGTTTGTAGTTAATGAGGAGGGTGGAGGAACAAATCCAATATTAAACGGGGATAAAGTTTCATTCCAAGCATGGAGTAATGGAAGTGTAGCTCCTCTTTATTGGATGGCTGCCGAGGGCGGGGGAGGTAGTACAATAGATGCCGAAGGCGCATCTGTAGGTTTATGGGAAACGTTTACCATAACAATCCAGTAATTTTATCTGATGTTAAAATTCAAAATCAAAAAGAATAATATACTCAAGAAATTACACTCATCAAAACTTTTAATGTTGCGTTGTGTCTCTGTCTTTATATTTTTATTAGCCTCTCCGGTACTTGCTCAGGCGGATATGCTTCAAAACACATTAATGCAAACTACTATGGCTAGCCTAGCAACTATGCTTTTCTATATTCTCAACATAGTTATACAAGCAATGGGTGGTTTGGCAAGCATGATGGATTTTATATTTACGCTTGGGATAACCGATGCAAACGGAGAATCTATAGCGGTAGTAAAGAGCACTTGGGCGCTAGTCAGAAACTTCTCTAACATGTTCTTTATTGTCGGGCTAGTTATGATGGCCTTTGCTACTATATTTGATATTTCAAAATATGACTTCAGAACAATGATAATCCGATTCCTGATTGTCGCTCTTCTTATTAATTTCAGTCTTGTTATAGGTGAAACAATTATAGACTGGACTCAGTCAATAAGTGGTATTTTTCTTGGAGCTATGGGAAGTTATGGTAATCTTCTGGGCGGTCCGCTGGATCCATCACAGTTGCTCGGTGAGCCAAGCGGGATAGCAGCTTCACTGCGTCCATTTCTCTATCAACTGGGTGGTGCGCCTGGAGCGGCCGGCATTTGGCTCTCGTTCGCAATAGATACTAATATCTACGCTCAAATAACTCAGATGTTTTTCTCGATAATTCTCGGCTCTATTATTGCTTTCAGCTTACTAGTAGGAGTCATATTCACGGCTATCAGAATCCCGATACTCTGGGGTCTGCTGATATTGGCTCCTGCCGCTTGGGTTTGTTCTATTTTCCCTCCGCTAGCCGGTGCTAATAGAAGCTGGTGGAAACATTTTCTTGGCTGGAATTTCTTTCTTCCGATTTATTTATTCTTTCTTTATGTCGGTATGCTATTTTTACAACAACAAGACATACTCATGCCTGCTGGGGCAACTACGGCAGTTACTGGTTTAGGTTTCAGTTTCCAAACTCTATTTTTCTATGGTTTTGTCGGGGTATTTATGATTTACGGAGCTAAATTTGCTATGTCAGGAGGCATGACTGCCGGCGCAGGGGGAGTGGCAGGAGCAATCTGGGCGAAAGGACGAGCAACGGCAAGATACGCCGGTAGTGCCCCGTGGCGTATGAGCGGAGCCGCTGACGTGTATAAAGAAACTCGTCAGAAATTCAAAGAACAGGGCTTTGCCGGTTTTGAAGCAACTGAAAAAAATCTCGGCAAACTTTATCAAGGTCAGCAAGGCAGAGATAAGGCAGCAGCATGGCTTGGTGAGAAAACAGGTCTTGCTCCAGGTATGGCCGAAAAACAAATGGCAAGGAATATTGACCTTGAGAAAACGAAGCTAAGAGAACGCCGAGTAGGGGAAACCGAACTAAGGACGCTGGTACAAACCTCAAAGGATCCGGCACAGAAAATCGCTGCCGCTCAAAGACTTCAAGAAGAATATGGGGGATCTCTTGATGCCAACGAAATTTCGAAAGTGCTCAGCGGAGTTGATTTAAACTCAGAAGTCGGAGCAAAAATATTCAAACAGCTTAAATTGGGAGATGTTTCTTCTTCGGAGCTTAGAAAATTAGTAACCCTTACAGATCCTAACAATATAAACAACAGTAACGCACGCTCGTTGATTTATAATGCTCTTATTGATCGTGGCGGCGCAAACAAAGATGAATTCCAAGCCGCATTAACATTGGCAAACGGAGGGGCTCAAAAAGCAAGCATAATAAGAAAGGGTAAAGATTTTATTACTAACAGTCTTACCAGTGATCAAAGAAAAGAATTATTAAGCACCCTAACTGATGCTGAAGCTAAAAAAGAAATTGTAAAAATAATGGCAGGTACAAATGATGCCTTCTTCAACGATCCAACAACAAATGCTCCTAGCACAGCAATTCTACAAACTTATTCCGACTTGTTCGAGAATGTAGCTGATAAGAAAAAGTTCTTAGAAGATGTATCTAAAAAAGATGCTTACCACGCAACTATGGTAATGCTCGATGCAGGATTATTTAAAGACGATACCGGGACAATTATTACTAGAGCCACGCATACCGACGCTAAAGAACAGTCCATAAGACAAACTCTGAGAAAACTTAGCGTTGACGATAAATTGACTCAACACAAAGCCCAATATAGCATGCCCAATTTTCAGGATAGGATGGCTGAGGATATGTCCAGAAACACTGCTTCTTTTGAAAAATATCTTAATAGCGATAAATATGTTGCCGCACAAAGCAATATTGCACTTGCTCAAGAAACAGCTAGGCGAGCGGTATATACTCGCGAGTACTTACAACCCTTCAACTCGGAGGCTACAAAATTACGAGATTTCTTACGTAACTTACGAACCAGTCCTCCAGCACCAGGCGCCATACCTCAAATTAAGTTACAGGCTCAAGCAATGGTTAGTGAGCTTAAGAATTTTAGAAAGGACTACGAGAAATTCTGTCGAAGAAATGATTTATTAAAAGATCCTACAAGTACTAGTGCGATAGCTATTCAAGGAGAAATAAATTCAGCAGATCGCATAATAGATAGGTTCAATAAACAAATTGCTAGCCTTTAAAAATAAAAATGGAAAATCAAAATCAACCCACACTACCCACGTCACCCATATTAAACAAATCCTCAAATACCTTACCAGAAGACAGTTTGGATGATGTAATCATAAAAATTCCAGATAACATTATCGGGGTTATTAAATTATCCGAAAGTCCAGATTCTATATATCACTACTTCGTCGCAAGTCCGATGTATGCTGGCTTTGGTAACTTGAATAGTCCTGACAGAATTTATTTCTTGCAAGATTTTAGTAACATGTCACCGGGACTAAGAAATTATCTGACTTCAGCAGATAATATAGAGATAATTTTTTCAATAGGCAGGGGATATGATCTTGAAGACAGCCAAATTTCCATACTAGGTATTTTAATTAGAGAGCTACTAGTAGGCAAGATATTCTTGAAAGATTTTCCGATATCGGTGTCGTCTAGATTGGGCATCGATGATATTAAAGCAGGGGAGATAGTAAATAAAATAATTTCCCAATCTTTCGGACCTATTATCGAAGATGTTAAACGTATTCAAAGAAGTAAATTCCCCGATAAAATCATGGCGATGCAAAAAGAATCCAGACCAGAAGGGCTTTCACCAAAACCACAGATATCAGAAGAGGTTAAAAATGCACCTTTAAACAAACTTAGGGAAGATAATCAACAAATCACGCAATCTGTTCGACCTCCCATAACCCAGCAAATACCGCCCAGACCGCCCTTACAGATGCCTCCCCGCCCTTTGGACGAGGCTCGCTCCGAAGGAGCGGCTAGACCACCAGAACAGCCCAAACCCATCAACATTCCCCAACAAAGTAAAACTTCTTCTGTCCCAGAAGCAAATCTCTCTCCTCGCCCTAGCGAAAGTGGAGCGAGCACTCCACAAGAAAAGCAATTCAAAATGCCCGACTTGGAATTCCTTGATTCAGTTCAAAACAAACAACCCGTACCAAAAAATAGCATAAGCAATACAAATCAACCGCCAAAACAAGCTGGCTCGCCCCAATCTGCCCAGAAATCATTAGAAGAAGAACTAGCAAAAGTTGCGAATATAATTGATTTAAGAAGCAAAGAGCAGGGAACATAAAAATCATGCTTTTATGTTTACGTGCTAATATGTTTATATAGAATTGAAGTTCCAAGTTCCACAATTTATAGAAACCGAAACAAAACTTATCGGTCCATTCACTCTTAAACAATTTTTATGGCTGGCCAGTGGCGGATCTTTGATATTTTTTATGTTTTTGATAATGAACCGTCTTGTCTTTTTTATTGTAGCTTTCCCGATAGGAGCATTCTTTGTAGCTTTAGCTTTTGTAAGATTTAATGAGGCTCCTCTGGTAAACTATGTTTTATACGGCATAACCTATCTGGTTAACCCAAAACGATATATATTTAAAAAAGAAGAGGAACAAGACTTGAGAGAAATAATAATATCGGACGATAATAAGCCATAAGATAATTGAAAATTAAAAAATCAAAATTCAAAATGACAATGTAGGGTTACGAAATTTTAAGATTTTAAACTGTAATTTTACATTTTGAGATTTACATTTTACATTTCTTTATGCCAAACACTGGTCCATCAACCCAAAATCTAGTTGCAATACGTGAAATAAGGGACAGCGTCCTTACTCTTAAGGATGGGTCAATGCGCGCCATTATTGAAGTTTCGGCAATAAATTTTGAACTTCGATCTGAAGATGAGCAAATTGGAATTACCCAGAATTTCCAAAGATTTATTAACTCGATAGATTTTCCTCTTCATATATCTATAATCTCCAGACGCTTATACATAGATAATTATTTAAAACTCACCGCAGAAGCTACCGGTCAGTTGGATAATGAACTTCTTAGAATACAAGCTGTTGAGTACATGAAATTCATTAAAGAACTCTCAAGCCTCACCAATATTATGTCCAAGAAATTTTATATTGTTGTGCCATTTTACGTATTTGAGGCGCCAAGCAAGACTGGGATTTTCCAGAGCATCAAGAGCACTGTTGCTCCAGCTTCATCCTCCAGACAACTTACCGATGAACAATTTTCAATTTATAAAAATCAATTAATGCAACGTTCTGAATTAATTTTTGGCGGTTTAGTGGGAATGGGACTAAAGACACGCCTTCTTGAAAGAGACGAGCTAGTACAGATATTCTACGATCTATATAATCCCGCCGCCGGCACCGCTGAAGAAAAGAAAGTGTGATTCAAAGTTCATGTAACATATACCATGTAACAGGAGAGGGGCTCTTTGCTACATAATACATGATGCATGATACATGATAAGTGGTCAAGAAACAAACTTCAAACACAGAGCAAAAAAATATAGACAGCTTCTTAGCTCCGTCTGCATTTAGTGTTTCTCCAAATCATATTCAAGTGGGCACCCAGTTCGCCCGAACAATCTTTCTCGCAACTTACCCGCGCTATCTCCATACCAACTGGTTTTCCCCGATAATAAATCTGGATAAGGTTTTTGATATTAGTATTTATATTAATCCGAAAAATACAGCAATGGTTCTTAAACAGCTTCGTGATCAGCTAGCCCGCCTTGAAGCTCAGGTTATGGAAGAGTCGTCTACCGGAAAAGTTCGCAACCCAATCTTAGAAACAGCCATTCAAGACATTGAAAGTCTTAGAGACAGACTTCAACAGGGGACAGACCGATTCTTTGAACTTGGGGTGTATATAACCTTATACGAAAACTCGTTGCGCGAGTTAGACGAGACGGAGAATAAAATAAAAGGCATGCTTGAATATCAGTTAATCTTCTCTCGTCCGGCAACCTTCAGGATGTCCGAAGGATTTACTTCCACTCTTCCCTTAAACTCTGATAGATTAGGAGTTTATACATCCCTAAACACCGAACCACTTTCCTCAACTTTTCCTTTTGTTTCTTTTGACTTAACTTCCAATTCGGGAATTCTTTACGGTATCAATACCCATAACAATTCCTTAGTACTCTATGATCGTTTTGCGCTAGAAAACGCCAATGCTATAGTATTCGGCAAATCAGGAGGAGGAAAGAGTTATACTATAAAACTTGAGATACTAAGAAGCATGGTCTTTGGAACACAGGTACTTGTTATTGACCCTGAAGATGAGTATAAATTCCTTGCTGAAACCGTAGGCGGTTCAAGTATTAAAATATCAATTAACTCTCCTCACCATTTAAATCCGTTTGATCTGCCAATACCAAAACCTGATGAAGCCCCGGCTGATATTTTTAAATCCCATCTTCTTGCCTTAACCGGTTTATTAAAACTTATTTTAGGAGAACTTACACCGGAAGAAGATTCTATACTTGATGAAGCTCTTATTCAAACCTATGCGATTAAAGACATTACTCCCGATGCAGATTTTTCTAATAGCATCCCTCCGATACTATCTGATCTTCAAAACGTTATGGAGGGACTGACGGGAGCTGAATCAATGGCCGTGAGACTTAAGAAATATTCTCAAGGAACATTTTCGGGATTTTTAAATAATCCCACGAATGTTTCGCTTGAAAACCGTCTGGTATCTTTCAGTGTTCGTGATATGGAAGAGGAGTTAAGGCCTATCGCTATGTATCTCATCTTGAATCATATCTGGACTCAAGTTCGTCGAGATCTCAAGAAAAGAATTCTAGTTGTAGACGAAGCCTGGGTACTGCTAAAATATCCCTTGGGAGCAGAATTTCTGATGAATATCGCCAAGCGGGCAAGAAAATATTATCTTGGACTTACAACAATATCTCAAGACATCCCCGATCTTATGGCCTCACCCCAGGGTAAGGCTATTGTTACCAACTCATCAATTCAGATGCTCATGAAACAATCTACGGCATCAATAGAAACGGTTAAGCAGACATTCAACCTAACCGATGCCGAAAAATATTATCTTCTCGAGGCTAGAGTTGGATTTGGATTATTCTTTATCGGTCAGAACCATGTTGGTATCCGTATCGTAGCTTCTTATGCCGAAGACCAGATTATTACTTCTGACCCGAGGCAAATTCTCGAGGTAGAGAAAGCAAAAGAAGAGTGGGCTAAGATGAGTAGTTAAATATGACTAACAAAGAACAAAAACTAGAGCAGATAAAAAGAGACCCAACAAAGGAAGTTCAAAAAATAGATTTAGGGTGGCGCGGATATGTTCCAGGTTATAAAGATAGGGTGACTAAACAAATAAATACTCAAATAAAAGACCAGTTTGATGGATCTGTTACGCAGATAGATAAGCTTCCTGGAGGGTCCATAGAAAGACCTGTCGGATCTCAACAGCTTCCAGATAGTACCAACCCACAATCAATAGAACCTCAAACAGCACCTTTATTTGATAAAACATTTACAGCAACACCAGAAACTATTTCAGAGGAAGCAATATTACAAGAAACTGATTACGCTAATCAGCTGGCTCAAGAACAACAGGAAGACTGGGAACAAGCTCAAATCAGAGAAGAAGTAAATATGCTATATGAAGAGGGAAAAGATACTAGTCTGCATCCTTTTGTTTGGAATTATATTATTTTTTTATTCCCCTTAGCTATCCTTAATGACGGCGTTGATTTACTTGATTTAATACCCGTTATAGGCTGGGTTCTTTCTTGGTTCGCCTCTTTCTTCTTGTCGATTATTCTTATATTTTCTCAATTTTTCTTCAATAGTAGTTATCAGAAAGCTAAAAAGTACTTGAATGGCTTAGAAGCTAAACTCAAAAATATCGACCAAAAACTATTACTATTAACTCGTAGTACAAGATATGGCTTGGCAGCAGCTAAGACATTGCGTCGCATTCCTGGTATGCAGGGTGTTGCAAGAAAAATCCCGAGAATATTGGTCAAGTTGCGAAAACCCATTAAACCTATACTTCGAAATCCAACAATAAAATTAGTATTAGGAGCTGGTTTAGAAGCAATCCCTATATTGTCCTGGGTTCCGTGGTCAACTCTTTCAGTATTTCTAGCCTACTTAGATGAAAGGAAAATTCACAAGGATGCAAGAAAAACAGCTGAAGAAGTTAGGCAGTCATACAGTGAAACTTTAACCTCAGAAGCTTAAATGATATAATTAAACGCATATGAGAGGAACCAAATTTTTATCATTTCTTATTATATCTCTAATCTTAACCGCCTTTTTAGCCGGCTATATTATGGTTAATAGGGGATTAGGCTCGGGTTCTAAATCAAAAACCGGAACAATCCTCGATAAGTTCGGTGAGCAACAACTGACAGACAGTAAAGAACAGGTACCGGAAGGGAACGGAATTTTTCCCATCTCTTCAGTAAAAGTCGTGTCTGTTTCTAATTCGTCTGATAGAAAAGGCACTATTTATTTTGAAAAAAACACAGGAAAATTATTTGAATTTGATTTTAGTAGTAATCAAGAACAAGTTATCTCTGACACGGTACTTCCCAATTTTCTGTCATCTATCTGGTCTCCTGTTAAGAAAGAGGCGCTTAATCTATTTTATTCTCCCGGCAATACAAAGATTACATATCATAATTACGACACGGGCAAAACAAACGACTTAAACAATAACATTCGTTCGGTTGCTTTTTCTCCGGATGGAAACATGATTGCTTATTATTTAACTAACACCATAGATTCAGATGAATCTTATCCTCCCACTAATGAGATGGCTCCAGTCACCAGCCAGATAAACAAGCTATACATATCTCAACCTGACGGAACCTATCCTAAAAAAATATTAGACACCAGAATCACTGATTTAGAAATTTCATGGCCCATAAAAGATCAGTTATCTTTTATCACTCCTGATCGAGAGGTATTTCTATTAACAGAAAGTGGCAGGTTAACAAAATTTCTTGAGCCTCGCACAAACCTTACCACAAAGTGGTCCGTAGGCGGTAAAAAACTATTATTTTCATGGGGTGAAGATATTACTAATCAGCAGTTATGGCTAAAGGATACCGAATCTAAATCAGAAAAAAATCTTACTCTGTCAATTATAGCTTCACGATGTGCCTGGAGTATTGATAATATTAATATTTTCTGCGCAGTCGCTAAAACACCTTCAATAGATGATATTTATCGAATCAATACTAATACCGGCTCTCAAGAGCTCCTGGTAGAACCTGCCATGCCCCTAGAAGACATCTTCCTTACTGCAGTAGAAGATTATCTTATATTTAAAAACGCTGCCGATGAGAAACTCTATGGAGTAAAACTTCTGCCCTAATAAAACACCCTCGAATCGAGGGTGTTTTATTAGGGATACAATTTTATTACAATCCTCCTTTGTGGATCGGCCCCGATACTCTCAGTAGCAATGTCTGGATATGATGCCAGTTCCATATGAACAATTCTACGTTCATAGGAAGACATCGGCAATAAAGCTTCGGCTTTTTGTGTACTGCGAACACGCATCACTGCCTGGCGGGCGATATCTACAATATAAGAGCTTCTGGATTTTTTGTAATCATTTACATCTAATACGATACTAGCTAAATCATTCATTTTTTTTATAAACATTGCTCGTATAACATGCTCTAATGATTTCAAATTCTGACCATCTTTACCTATAAGAAATCTGGCATTTTCCGGTGTATATATTGATACAAGGAGAGATTTACTGTTCTTGTCGTCAATCTCTTCTTTTATATCAACCTGGCATTCCATTTCCATAAAACCGGCCATTTTTTGTATGGTCTCAATTATTTGTTCTCTTATATTTTTATTTGAATCTTCCATGTTTTTATACTTATAGCCTTATTTTATACGGGATATTTAGCCCTTATATACATCTGCTCTACCATAGAGAACAGCGTCGTAGTCAACCAATACAACAGAAGCGCGGCAGGCAAGTTCCAGCCAATAATTATAATCATTACCGGAAAAAAATACAACATCTGCTTATTCATAGCCTGCATCTCTTTATTGCCGTCAGTAGTTGCTGCTGCCATTGTTAGGTTATTCTGACGTAGCTGTAAAAACTGAAATACCCCTGTAACAATCGCTAATATCGCATTCTTAGATGCTATATTCAAAAACCCAAGGGATGTAGTATTTATAAAACCAGGATTACTAATGAATCCATACAACAAACTAAGGCTTTCTGGCTTAAATCCTGCTCCAAAAGCACTGTATAAAGCAATCAAAATTGGTAGTTGAATAATAAGAGGGAGGCATCCAGAAAGAGGATTAACTTTATTTTCTTTATACAAAGCCATTATGGCCGCCGACTGAGACTGGGTGTCTTTCTTAAATTTTTCTTTTATCAACTTTATCTGGGGATTTATCTTTGTTAATGCTCTCTGTGATTTGGTCGTCTTGAGCGTTAAAGGAAACATTACTATCCTTATTAAAACAGTGAGTGTAATAATAGCCAAACCAAAATCACTTCCCGGTATAATATTATAAAGAAACACGGTAGCATTAAAAAGAGGCTGATAAAGTATTGTGTTATATAACTGCATCATGGATTATTAATACCACCCTTTCCTAAAGGATTGCATTTTAAAATTCTTACAACTGATTTAAACAAACCTTTCCATATGCCATATTTAGAAATAACACCAATAGTATAATCGGAACAAGTTGGATAAAATCTACAACCCGAATAGACTAGCAAGGGGATTGATCCTCCTTGGATAATCGAACGGCTCAAATATTGGTAAAATTTTATACAATAAATTAGAATTTGTTTCATACCAGGTAGTGAATTTTTCGAATTAATTAATTTACTGCGAAGCAGTAGTCGGAAAATCTACTACCTGGCATATAATTTTAGCTCCGATCAAAGTGCTCTTTAAGTCTTCTCTCAATTTACTAGCCCCTACGGTCCCATTCCTAATTACTACCATAATATCATATCCAACCCGAATTTTGTTCATGTTAAGCCTAATAAAATCAGACAATTCTCTTCTTAATTTATTTCTAATAACCGCCTTTCCGGAAATTTTTGATGATATTACGAATCCAAAACGACTCATTTTCCCGCCATTATCGGCTACTTTTATAAATAAAAAACTGCCTTTGATGATTTTCCCTTCCTTAAAGACAGTGTCGAAATCTCTCTTTTTACTAAGTCTATTTTTTACAGAAAGAGCCATACCAGGTAGTGAATTTTCCGAATTAATCAATGTACTGCGAAGCAGTAGTCGGAAAATCTACTACCTGGCATACACTAAACAGTCAGCTTGTATCTGCCTTTTTTCCTTCTCCTAGCTAATACATTGCGACCGGATAGCGTTCTTGCTCTGCTAAGAAAACCGTGCTTGACCTTCCTCTTCTTCTTCTTTGGATTAAATGTTAGGGCTTTTGATTTACTCATATAGATAAGAGTTTAATATTTTTTAAGCATTAGGTCAACCCTCTTAAATAACTAAAATATTTGGCACTTTGCGCTATTTAACAAAATCAACCCCACCCTTGAAGGACGAAATTTTTTATAAATTGGATCGAAATTTTATGATTCTTTAATTACACTGCCTTTCAAGGGCGGGGTCAATATTGTAAACATTTTTCCACTTGTTATAAACACTATATCAACCTTCCCAGCTCTTTTATTTGGTCCTTACTGTTCTATACTGGATATACCTTACTTGTTAACTTGGCTTTGTTAATTTAAAATGCAAAAGTTAAAATGTAAAATTACAGTCTAAAATCTTAAAATTTTTGATTTTAAATTGTCATTTTGAATTTTGATTTTTAAATTTTAAATTTACTTTAATATGACTAATGAAGAACTATGGAAGGCTGTGTTAGGAGAAATGGAGCTTTCTTTATCAAAAGCGCATTTTACTACTTGGTTTAAAAGTACATCTATATTATCAAAGGATGCTAATTCTATTTTAATAAGCACTCCTAACGCCTTTGTTAAAGAGTGGCTTGAAAATAAGTTTAACAGAAAGATTTTAGATTCAATAAGACACCTAACTCCGGATGTAAGAGAAATTAAATACGTAATCGGGGTTCCTAAGATTGATCTTAGACAAGATATCTCAAAAGCTATTCTTGAGAAAGATTTTGAAGAAAAAACCAGTCTTGAACCGGATAAAGATATAGATAAATCAACCAACTTAAACAAAAGATACTCATTTGAGTCCTATGTTATCGGATCTAATAACGAGCTAGCTCACGCCGCATCTATAGGCATCACAAAAAACCTAGGTAAGATATACAACCCTTTATTTATTTATGGCGGTGTGGGTCTGGGAAAAACCCATCTTCTACAATCTATAGGCAATCGGGTTGTAGCTGATAATAAAGATTGCAAAGTACTTTATATTCCTGCCGAGAAACTTACTGCCGACTTAATCTCGTCTATTCAAAATAGGACAATCGAGGATCTGAAAAGCCAGTATACCAAGCTTGATCTTATGATTATTGACGATGTTCAATTTATCGCCGGAAAAGAGAGAACTCAAGAAATAGTGTTTTCTATCTTTAATGAACTGCATGGAAAGAATAAGCAGATTATCCTATCTTCAGATAGGCCTCCTAAGGCTATCCCGGCGCTTGAAGAAAGGCTTAGGTCACGTTTCGAAGGGGGGATGATAGCTGATATAGGTACACCTGATTTTGAAACGAGACTGGCGATACTTAAAATTAAATCAATTGAAAGAACCTACCACCTAGAAGACGACGTCTTATCTTATATAGCTACCAATATTCAAAAAAATGTAAGGGAGCTTGAAGGGGCTTTAAATAGAGTTATGGCTTTTAGCCAAATTTATAATAAATCCCCAGGATTAAAAGAAGTTAAAAGTATTTTAGCCACTTATCTGAATAATCCCTACAAAAAAACTTCACCTCAATCAGTGTTAAAAAATGTTGCTGATTTCTATAATATTTCGGCAGCTGATTTAATAAAAAGAAGTAGGAAAAAAGAAGTGGTCAGGCCACGCCAAGTTGCAATGTTTCTTCTTAGAGAAGAAACTAAGCTTTCTTTTCCGGAAATAGGTCAAAAATTGGGGGGTAGAGATCATTCAACTGTTATTCATGCTTGTGAGAAAATAAAGAAAGAAGAAGCTAACGATGAAATAATGAGACAAGAGATGGTTCTTATTAAAGAAAGGATTTACAATTCTTTTGATAAATAACTTATTTATAAACTGTTTATATCTGGTTATTATTTAGTTTATAATTTTCTTAATCTTTAATATATCTTATTGTTTTACAAAATTTATCCTATTTTTATCCAGAAATAATCCACACTTACTTACCAGATATAAGTAGTTTATAAACAGGTTATAAAATTTTATAAAATTGAACTAACCCAGGTAATAGGCTATAATTTAAACAAATACATAATTAAATTACCCTAAATATGCTCCTATAATAATACTAATAAATTAATATATTTATATATGAAGATTACTATCAATCAAAAAAATTTACTCAAAGCTTTAACTACAACTGAACGTATAGTTTCTAGAAATCCATCTTTGCCTATTCTTAATAATATCCTTCTTAAAACTGAAAATGGACGTCTTAAAGTAGCAGCAACTAATTTAGAAATAGGTATAAATTATTATATAGGAGCAAAAATAAACGAGACTGGAGAAATCGCTGTTCCAGCTAGAATATTCTCTGATTTTATAAGTAACTTAGGAGAAGATAAAATAACTTTAGTAACAAAAAATAATGTACTTTCTTTAAGTACAAGCAAGTACAAAACTCAGATACTAGGTCTGGATCCAAAAGATTTTCCTATTATACCTAAAATAAAGGGTGATAATTTTTCTGTAATTCCTTCAAAAATTCTTAAAAATTCTCTTACTGCTGTTTTTGATTCTGTGGCTGTATCTGAAACAAGACCAGAATTATCCGGAGTATATATGAGTTTTTCTTCAAATCAAGTAGTTTTTGCAGCTACCGATAGCTTTAGATTAACAGAGAAAATAAATGAACTTAAGCATAAAGAGAAAAATTCTTTGATTATTCCTCGTAATACGGTTACTGAACTTATTAGATTAGCTTCCGATATTCAAGATGATATAGCGATTAAGTTAGGGGATAATCAGGTAGCGTTTGTAACTAATGATATTGAAATTGTATCGAGAATTATTGATGGAAGTTATCCTGATTATAAAAAAGTAATACCGGATAAATTTATCTCAAAAACTCTTGTTAAGAAAGATGAATTAGAAAAAAATGTCAGATTAGCTGGATTGTTTTCATCAAGTATCGCAGATATTAAATTAAGTTGTAATGAAAAAAACATATCATTAACTGCTAAAAATTCAGACAAAGGAGATATTCAAGTTTCCATCGAAGCCGTTTTAAAGAATGAACCTTTTGATATCTCGATTAACCATCACTATCTACTTGATGGCTTAAAAATAATACCTACTGAACACGTTATTATTGAGTATACAGGTCATGGAAGTCCTCTTGTATTACGTCCGGAACAAGTAAATAAAGATCTTGTTTATTTAATAATGCCACTAAGAAACTAAGAACCTATGTTTAGAAGTCTAGGAAATTTATTTGAAAAAAAGATAAACTTGATGGGCAGTTCAGAGAATAACTCACTTAGGATTATTGGAGTAACAAACTCATTTTTAAAAGACCAGTTTGGACATTCCGCTCAAAATAAATTGTTCAACATTAATTATAGCCAAAAAGAAGGCGCTCTTTTAGTAGAAGCAGGAAATAAAATTATGGCTAATGAACTCAGTTTAAGACTTACCGAACTATATAGTCAGTTTCAAAAAAATAAAATCAAACTCAATAAAATACTAATCAGATAGAGTTGCGGTTGGTATAATGGATGTGTTAGGGGAGTAATCCGAAATAATTTCTTACCGACCATTCCCAATTTTTGAATTGATTATCTTGAAGAGGGTCTATAGGAAAAGAACCCAGAGGATTATTACGATCAATATAATAAAGGATAGTATGGATTTCGGAAGTTGATTGTCCTATTGGGGTATACGAATATTGGCCATTTAAGAGAGGTTTACTACTAGAGACAGGATCGGGTCTATTAAAACTCTCCTGAGATGTGTTTTCTAGGGCTCTAGCCATGAATTCATGCCACATAGGTCCGGAAGCACTTATACCGGCTCCTTCTCTCGTCATAGACCGATTATCGTTGTTTCCGGTCCACACCCCAGTTGCGATGGATGGAGTATATCCTATAACCCAAGCATCTCTATTTTCTTGAGTAGTACCTGTTTTGGCGGCAATTTCTCTGCCTGGTATAAATAGCGAGTTTGAGTAGCCAAAAACAGGAGCTCGCGCATTATTATCAGAAAGAATATTTGTAATTAAGCGTGCGACTTGAGCGTCAAGAGCTCTTTTAGGTTTAGGAATATTTTCTTCTAAAATATCACCGTCAGCAGATTCTATTTTTTTAATAAAAAACCAAGGATTTCTTAGGCCATCATTAGCAAATACCCCGTAAGCTGAAACAAGGTCAATTGGTTTAACTTCGGCACCTCCTAAAACAAGAGAAAGTCCAAAGCGATTTCTATCTTTGAGAGTTGTAATCCCCATTGCCTCTGCCAGATTTATAGTATCATCAATTCCTGCCAAATAAAGAGTTTTTACTGACGGAATATTTAGAGATTGAGCTAAGCTAGATCTTAATGTTACGGGACCCCTGAAACGGCCATCATAGTTGTCAGGAGAATAACAGTCTAGGCCATATTCATCTTTCTTCATTAGACTATCTGGAGAACAGTTGGGGTTAAATTCTGTTCTGGTATCAAACATAATAGTTCCATCAGGATAGCCTTTTTTAAAAGCTATAGCATAGGCAAAAGGTTTAAACGAAGAACCCGGCTGACGACGGGCGGTAATTACATTAAAATTTCCCTCATTCTCCCTATCAAAGTAATCACTTGAACCAACAAGAGCAAGAACCTCGCCATTTTTTGGATTAAGAGAAACAAGAGCCGAATTACTTGCTTTATATTTTTCTTTGTTAATTTTTGAATATTTAGAAACAACTTCTTCGGCAATAGACTGAAGGTCTGCATTTAAAGTAGTTGTTATTTTAAATCCGTTATTCTGAACAGCCTCCTCTCCATATTTGGAAACAAGATATTCTCGTACCATTATCACAAAATGAGGAGCATTTATCTTCTCTAGGCTGGATTTAAAAACCATTTTTTCGTCCAAAGCTTCATTAAGTTCTGAGTTGGTAATATAGCCTAATTCATACATTTTATTTAGTATGCCGTCTTTTACTTTTAAGAGGCTATCAACATGGCTTCCGTATGGCGAGTAAAAGGTATTAGCTTTAATAAGCGAAGTAAGCAGGGCTGCTTCGGCGTTCGTCAGGTCTTTGGCTGATTTTCCAAAAAATGTTTTACTGGCAGATTCAATTCCATAGGCGTTAGAGCCGTAGGGTATTTGATTTAAGTACATCCAAAAAATCTCATCCTTTGAGAAACGACGCTCGACTTCAATAGCTAGAATAGCTTCTTGAATTTTTCTCCCGATAGTTACCTGGCGTCCAACTAAGGCATTGCCAATTAATTGCTGAGTAATAGTTGAAGCTCCTTGGGAGATTTCAGCATTTTGAAGATTGCGTAAAATAGCGCGGATTATCCCTTTTATATCAAGGCCATGGTGCTCATAAAAATTTGCATCTTCAGAAACTAGGGTGGCGTATTTAACTGATTCAGGTATTTGCTCCCATGGAATAATAGTTCTTTTTTCTTCACCATGGATATCATAGAGGAGTACTTCTCCTGTGCTATCATAAATTTTAGTGGATTCTCCTACTTTTCTGGCAATTATAGATTCAGGATCAGGAATAGTTCGCTGAAGATAAATAAAGTAGGACAGAAAAATAATAGTCCCAATAACAAAAAACCACACAGATAATGTGAGGATTATTTTTAATAATCTTTTTATAGGTTTCTTATTATTCTTCAATTTTTCTACCGTGAACTTAGGTATCATAACAGATAAAATATTGCCATAAAAAACGCATATTTACAAGGTAAGGGATAAAAGATATTATTTATATTATGAAAGTTACTACTGATCAAAAAATAATAGAAGAAATATTTAGCCGAGGTGTTGTGGTCGAAGTTCTACCGTCAAAAGAAGAGTTGATAAAGAAAATGATTGCCGGAGATAAATTAAGGATATATATCGGAGCTGACCCGACTTCCGATTCATTACACTTGAGTCATGCGAAAAACTACATGTTTTTAGAAGAGCTAAGGCAATTAGGGCACGAGGTTATAGTTTTGGTCGGTGATTTTACTGCTCAAATCGGAGATCCAACCGATAAAACTGCAGCAAGAGTACAATTATCAGAAAAACAAGTTAAAGAAAATGTTAGGAGTTGGATAAACCAGATACAGCCTTTAATGAATTTTAAGGATAAAACTAATCCGCCTAGAATTCTCTATAATAGTGAGTGGCTTTCTAAGCTGTCTTTTAAGGACGTTGTCTTATTAGCATCTAATTTCACTGTTCAGCAAATGCTTGCTAGGGACATGTTTAGTAAAAGAATCAAAGAAGATACACCTATTTATTTACACGAGTTCCTTTATCCGTTAATGCAAGGATATGATAGTGTTGCTATGGATGTAGATGTGGAATTATGTGGAACGGATCAGACTTTTAACGCACTAGCCGGTCGCACACTAGTTAAAAGACTAAAAGATAAAGAAAAATTTGTTATCACTGTTAATCTAATGGAAAATCCGAAGACCAAAGAACTTATGTCTAAAAGCAGAGGAACGGGCGTATTTTTATCAGCTTCTCCTAATGATATGTTTGGGCAAATAATGGCTCAACCGGATGAAATGATTGAGGTTCTGTTTATAAATACAACAAGAATTTCCCTGAGTGAGAAGACTAAGATAACTGAACTTGGTCCACGAGATGCTAAGATATGGATTGCACATGATATCGTGAAAAGATTTTATGGAGAGAATGAAGCGCAGAAAGCTCAAGAAAACTTTAGAAAAGTATTTTCTAAAAAAGAATTACCAGAAGAGATTAAAGAAGTAGAAAATAAAGGGAATGTAACACAAACCACAGTAGTTGCTGGAATTATCCAGTCCAATTCCGAAGCAAAGAGATTAATTAAACAGAAAGCTGTAAAGGTTAACGATATTGTAGTGGAGGATTGGGAGTATAAGCTTAAGAGCGGAGATGTAGTTAAAGTCGGTCCTAGGAAATTTCTTAAAATAAAATAACCCAGCCCTCTAAGCCTATCATTCTTAGGTTTAAATCTAGAATACAAGCATAGGGGGCTAGGTTATTTCTAACTAGCTTTCCCAATCACTGTTTTCTAAGGGAGGAAATTCTTCTTCTTCGTCCTCTTTAGTGTCTTCTTCGGTATCATCATCTTCCAACTCATCTTCATTATCTGCATCATCTGCTACTTCTTTGACATCATCTTCTTCTAGTACTTCTCCAAAAGCTACTAATAGGGCATAGTTAATATTTTCGATTAACATACGACTTACTAAAATCCAGTTTGGTCCGCTGAGGTCTCTAGGAGCTGCCTTAGCAGAGACAAACAAGAAATTTTATTATTCTAAATATATAAACTATTATATAATTTCCTACAATATAGTATGTGCACAACAAATTGCAATAGCTAATCCATCAGCAGCATCATCTGGCTTAATATCTTCTTTTATGCCCAAAATTAATTTAACCATTCTTTGTACCTGGTCTTTACCTGCCCGACCATAACTTGATACTGCTTGTTTGACTTGTAGGGGAGTGAATTCATGGGTCGGGATAGTGTTTTGAGACAATACTGCGAGAATAGCTCCTCTCATCTCACTAACCGCCATGACGGTTTTTGCATTTTTAAAAAAGAAAAGCTTTTCGATAGATGCAACATCAGGTTTATTTAGGTGAATAAGTCGTGATAGGTCGGTTATAGCTTTGCCAAGATCAGCTTTTTTATCAGGATTAGTGCTGGCAATTAAACCATAATCAACACAGCTCAGTTTGCCAGCTTCTTTTTTAATAACACCATAGCCGATACGAGTTGTTCCCGGATCGATTCCTAATATAACCAAGAAAGTTAAAAGTTCATAAAGTCCATAAAGTTCATAAAGTAAGGAATCCGACCCGAGAAAACTTTATAAACATTATAACTTTAAAAACTTTATAAACTATTTCAAATTTGTTCCAAATTTGAAATTATATCTTCTACATCATCATTATTATCAAGTGATTCAAATAGTCGTGTTATCTGATTCTGAGTTGTTTCGTCTGTTACTATTGCCGGTTGGCCGAACATCCAAGAGATACTTCCCGGAGGAACCATTTTTGACGAATTATCATTTAGAATATTTTTTATTTCAGATATGGTTCGATTATGGCTGTCGGTAATTGCCTTAATTCTCAGGGCAATACCTCCGGGTCCGATAGCCTCGATAGTTAATTCTTCGAGTTGTTCAGCAGATTTGTCAGAAACTTTCTTTATTGCTCGCTCAATATTATCGTTAGGCATATTAAAGGATTTGGCGTTATCAATAGCGCTTTTAAGCTCTAAGTTTGACTGGGGGTTCGTGCCCTTCTTAGCAGCAAGAGATATAAATTTTGAAAGTTTAGAAAATAACTGACCTTTCTTCTTGTCAGTTATGGCTTTCTGATGTTTTATCTGACTCCATTTCGAATGCCCGCTCATTTTAGAAATCTAACAATGGCTTCTTAATACCTACATGCTCAAGACCTTTTCTGGTCGTAACTCTTCCTTTGGGCGTTCTGGCTAAGAATCCAATCTGAATAAGGTAAGGTTCATAGACATCTTCGATTGTGTTCTCCTCTTCCGATATCGCAGCAGCGACAGATTTAAGACCAACGGGGCCGCCATTGAACGTTTCTCCTATAGTCCTAAGAATCTTACGATCTGTTTCTTCGAGCCCATAGTTATCTATTTCGAGCATTTGCAGAGCTTTACAGGCTAGATCGGCGGTTACAACTTCTTGATTCTGCATTTGAGCATAATCCCTGACCCTTTTTAGGAGGCGATTAGCTATACGGGGGGTATAGCGAGATGCTTGGGCGACAGTTGTGACTGCACCTTTGTCTATTTGGATATTTAGGAGCTTAGCCGAGCGGGTGATGATTTTTTCAATATCTTCTTGTTTATAAAAATCGAGACGAAAATTGACCCCGAAGCGTGATCTAAAAGGACTGGAAAGCATTGATATTTTTGTGGTAGCAGCGATAAGAGTGAATTTAGGCAGGTCTATTTGGAGAGTCTTAGCCGAGTTCCCTTTACCTATAATTATATCAAGCTTAAAATTTTCCATTGCTGGATAAATAACTTCTTCAACCATTTTGTTTAATCGATGAACCTCGTCTATAAAAAGTACATCTCCGTCATTAAGTCCCGTGAGTATTGAACCGACATCCCCAGCTTTCTCAAGAGCTGTACCCGATGTGATTTTAATACTTGAGCCAAGCTCTTTGGCTATGAGATAAGCTAGAGTCGTCTTACCTAAGCCCGAAGGTCCGTGAAGAAGTAAGTGCTCAGTGGTTTCAGAGCGTTTTTTAGCGGCGCCAAGTATTATCCTAAGGTTTTCTTTGATATTTTCCTGGCCAACATACTCTGAAAAGCTCTTCGGACGGAGAGTTTGATCGAGTCCTTGGTCGTCTAAGACATTAGTTGGCGTGATTTTAGATTCCATGGGTATAAATTAGGGATTTGACCCCGTAAAATTGTTTAAGAAGACAATTACGGGGTTCAAGAACGTGAAGAGCTTTGCTCTTTTTACGTTCTTGACATTCATAGTAATTTAGATTAAAATATGCCAGGTAGTAGAAGTTCCAAAATAGCTTTTCTGCTGGTAAATACTACTGTTCTGGTTGATTATTAATAAACGATAAATTTATAAAATATTAAAATTTTTCGTAAAAACCTGAAGGCAATTGGAACTTTCACTACCTG